>Ga0209086_10000041_pt1 | contig 112642 bp, 153 predicted proteins | sample M_130207_XF_Meta_FD_187312 | JGI IMG/M metagenome (GOLD analysis project Ga0209086, IMG submission 187312) | Freshwater microbial communities from Lake Montjoie, Canada to study carbon cycling - M_130207_XF_MetaG (SPAdes) (version 2) | ecosystem: Environmental > Aquatic > Freshwater > Lake... | reverse complement strand
TTCTGTTTCTATTGGCGAAAAAGCTAAAGGTGTGTGGAATACAGAACTTGTTATTTCTGGTATTGGGCGAATTGAATATTACTATGCAAAAGATGTATCTACAAATCTTTTAGACGACAATTCTACAGAATCACTTCCAATTACTCCACTCAATCCTACTCGCTCTCATTACGATGAAGCACTTGTTTTTGGAAAAGAAATTATATGGGATACACTTTATTATTCGCCAGAAATAGGAAAAAAAATACCTAATTTTGAACAAATAGCTCAAAGGTTTAACTTAAAACTTGTTTCAACTAAGCAAAGTGGTCTTCCTTCACCTATAACTTACACACAAGAATTAGAAAAAAATAAAAAATTAAATTTAGACACTTAATTTAGTTTATATGTTTGTAGTGGAAAAATAATTATTTTTTGATTATAATAATTTTTTGCCCCTATAGCTCAGGAGATAGAGCAATAAATTTCTAATTTATTGGTCGCAGGTGCGAATCCTGCTAGGGGTACTACCCGATTATATGGTGAAATGGTCGAATTCCGTTGTTTTTCAGATATAATCGGGGTAATTTACAACGAACTACTAATTTTTTTTAAATTAGTAGTTCTTCATAATTCATAGGAAAACATAGTGGATTTGGAAAAAACATATCAAGAAAAGTTTGGAAAAGAAGTTGGTGTTAGGTCATTAGGATGGAGCAACGAACACACCCAAAAAATAAGATTCAAGGTATTGATGGAAATATCTGGATTGGAGATTACGGATAGTGTTTTGGATGTTGGTTGTGGTCATGGTGATTTGAGCTATCATTTTGATGATTATCTTGGAATTGATTTGCGAAATTCTGCCATCATTACCGCTAAGCAAAAGTATGAGGATAAATGGAAGGGTTTATTTCAAGGTAATTTCTTGAATCAATCTGTATTTGAGACTGAAGGAGAATTTGATTGGTGTTTTGCATCTGGAATTTTTGCGTTTAAAGATAATTGGGAAGAAATAACACAAAATACAATTCAGAAAATGTTTAACTTATGCAAAAAAGGAATTGCTTTCAATTTGCTTTCTGATTCTTGCGAGAACAAAGATGTTGATATGAAACATTGTACAACAGATGATGTTTTATTTTTGATGAAATCAGTTACTAGTGAATATGTAATAAGGAATGATTATTTACCAAATGATCTTACTGTTTACGCTTATAAAATTTAAAAAGAGGTTTAATAGTGGAAAAAATATCATTTGTTATTTTAAATTATAAAAGACCAAAAAACTTAATTGAACATATTATACCAAGTTTATTAGAAAACAAGTTAACTGAAAAGATAATAATATCTCATGCATTAGAAGAAACTTATTTTGAAAATTATTCAAATGATGAAAAGGTTTTACATTTAAAGCATTTTGAGGAAAATAAAAAAGTTGGTCTTTATTGTAGGTTTTTAGCTTCCGAAAATACAAATACAAATACAAATACAAATACAAATACAAATTGCATTGTTTTTCAGGATGATGATTTTTTGATTGACAACGACTCGATAATTTTTTGTCATGAAAAATGGTTAAACGAAAAAAACTTAATTCATGGTTTTAGAGGAAGGTATATAACAGAAGATTCATATATTAGAAAGGATGCATTATCTGAAAATGTCCCAGTAATTTTAACACAATTTGCAATGACTTCTAGGTTTATTGTAAAAAAAGCAATTGAAATGTCATGTTTAATAGAACCTTATGTTCAAGAATGTAATCCAATATGGAATGGAGAAGATATTTTCCTAAGCATTGTTTCAATTTTACAAACAAAAAAATTCAACAAAAGATATAATTTAAGATTCAAAGAGATTTTTACAGGAAATGCTATTTGGCAAAGAAAAGGACATTACGAGCACAGGACAATCTTGGTTAAAAAATTATTTGAACTTTTTCCAGAGTTGAAAGAAATATTTGAATTAAACAACTCTAAAAATTAGCATTTGATAAAATTAGTTACTATTAAATATTTAATAAGAAATTATTATTTGTCAGATGATATTAATTTTTATGTTTGTAAGATTAATTAACTTAAAACATTTAATTTAATTAATTTTTCAATTGTTTTATTAATATTAATTGTATCTAATTTATTGACACTATTAAAATTAAACCACAAAGCAGTAATTGGATTAGTAAAATCATTTGTCATATATGGTTTTTGATCAATATAACAATTTATTCCATTTGCTATACGCATAAAGTTAAACCAAATATCATCACCAGTTTCGCAACACTCTGTGTAAATTTTTCTTTTGAAAATTATATCTTTTGTTTTACTGAAAAATTTAGGATGATATAAGACACCTGCTTTTCCCACATGAAAATTAAATAGATTATTATTTATAAATTTTCCTCTTACATCATAATCTATTTTATTTTCATTATTTTTCATCATTGTAAATCCTCTGTAAGATATACAACAGTTTTTATCTTTATAATCATTAACATAATTTTCTATTAATGAAGGATGATATTCAGTATCGTCATCTATTGCTATAATTAAACAATCTTCTTCTAGTTTTTTTTTCAATAAAGGCAAAAGTTTTCTATACGGCCCTGTATTTTTACACCATTTGATTTTAAAAAGTTCATTTTCTTTTAAGAAAATACTTAAGTCGTTGTTAAGTATTCTACCTTTAAATCCAGCATCTAAAAGATAAGGTTTTTCAGACAAGTAAATTATGCATTCGTTTGGCTTTAGTGTTTGTTCTTTTATACTTTTCAATGTTTTCAAAAGAATATTTTGATTTTGAAATATACTGGTTAAAGATATGTATATTTTCATAATACTTCTAAAAATTTATGTTTGTATTTTTCACATTCTACTTTACATAGAGTGCATTCTTTTACAACTTTTTTATGTATGTATTTTTCACACAAATCATTTATACTTTGTAAGTTTGTATCATCTATAATAATTACACTTTTTGAAGTGCATAAGCTTAAGCAAAAATTCAAATCTTTTTCTGCTTGTTTTACATTGTGATCTCCATCTATATGGATTATATCGAATTTTAATTTCATTTCAATTAATTCTGGCAATGCTATTATTGAGTTTTTTAATATAAGTTTTATATTTTTGTAATCCTTGCATATTTGCTTGTAACATGGTATTACATAAGAGTGACTATTTATGTCTATACAAGTCATGTTTATTTCTGGATCAATTATTTTCATTAGCAATGTCGAGAAACCAGCATTGAATCCTATTTCTAATATATTTTTAGGTTTAAGTAATTCTATAAGATTTACAATGTTTTTTTGTTTATAAAACATTGCAGGTTCTTTTGTTCTTTTTAAATGACTAGAGTAAAGGTTACCCTCAAGAGGATCATTAATTAAATCAAGTAAGTTTTTTTCTATGTATTCTTGCCAAGTTTTTATTATATTCATTTAATTATCCTTAAAAACTAGCATCTGCACTTCCAAACTCTCAAAGCTGCTCTTTGTTTGCTTTCAGGATCATTTCTACTTTTTTCTGTTCCTGCTTTACACATTCTTGCACAAAATGATTTTCTTCTAGCTTTTGTTTTTTTAGACATTTTATCAACACCGCCTTTTCTTTCGGCTTCACGCTTAGTTTCAATACCTGCGTGAATACCTAATTTTTTGGCATATGATGGTTTAAGTCCACCTTCTGGATGGTTTTTTTCTTTGTTGAAATTTTTGAATGGTTTTTTGCCTTCATTCAACATTTCGGGATCACGATTTTGTAGCCATTCTTTAAAGTTCATAGTTTACCATTCGAATAGTGATTTTTTATGTGTCTTGAATGATTCGTTTTTTCCGCCAAACATGGAATAGATTAAATTTTCCATATCATTTGGTTTCTGATATCTTGAGTCATTTGCTTGTTTGTACTTTTGATTAAGTCGCATTCTTTCGCCATTTTCTTCGTAATATTTCTTCGCCAAGTCTGGTCTTCTTTCAAAGAATTTCAACAAAATGTCTTTTATATCTTCTTCTTTTATGTGTTGTAAGAAATCAGGTGTATGTAAAATTCTTTTTGCCCATTTATCAGTTGATACTAAACTTTGTCTGATTAACTCCAATGATTCTAAACCTTGTATTTTACTTGGAGTTTTTTCCATAAGATGTCTTGCGAGAAAAGATTTAAGTGCCATCGTACTTGAGTTATTTCCAAAGTTTAATTCCATAGTTCTCAAAGCGAGATCATATGGAATCATTTTAACCGCATTGTTTTTTACCAAAGAACCGAAAAATGGCATATAGCTGCCATCCATATGATTATTCAACATAAAAAGCATCATTTTTGGAACATTGCTTGTATCGTACGAAAATCTTCCATATTTAATATCGTCTTCTAATTTTTTAAATTTATCCACAGCATTGCCCTGGTCTATTAATGCTTTCATGCCAGGATCTTGTTTTTCTATAGGATATGCAGTCGCACTGTTTTTATCATATTGATCTTCGGCTGCTGCTGCTTTATCAGGCGACATACGCTTATCATTTACATAGCTTGGTCCATCTTTCGTTAGAGGACTATATTTGGCAGTGTAAGGATCATAAGTACCTAAAGGCTTTCTTTTTTTCTCTCTGTCAGAAGCACCAGTAGGAGCAGTTGAAGCACCAGTAGGAGCAGTTGAAGCACCAGCAGGAGCAGGTTTTTTCGGTTTGAAAAAATCAAAGTAGCCTTCGTTTTTCAGTTGTACATATTCCATAAATGATTTCATGACAATTACTCCCTATTAATTTTGCATATCAATATATATATCAAACGCTATAATAAAACTATGATTAGATATGCAAAAAAAGAAGATTTTGATTTCATAGATCACATTGGAACAAGTAGTTATCCTGATAATTACTATGAGGGTAGTGAATCTTTTCGTTCCAAGATATTAGGATACCCAGAAGGTTGTTTCGTTTGTGAGATTAATAAGGAAATAGTAGGATATATTATTTCTTTTCCTTACACTTTGTGGGAATATTACCCAATAAATGAGAATTATAAAAAAGTTGAAGGTCCTGATTGTCATTACATTCATGATCTTTGTGTTGAAAAATCACATCGAGGTAAGGGATATGGAATTGCTTTGGTCGATCAAGTATTAAGAATAAAGTCAAATCCAAAAGTTCTTATGTCTGTTCTTGAATCTGAAAACTTTTGGAATAAGTTTGGATTTCAAAATCAGAAAACTATTGATTATTATGGTTTAAATGCAGTTTACATGGTGAAAACATGAAAAAATCTATATTTTTCCTTAGTGGATTACCAAGAAGTGGATCAACGCTGCTTGGTTCTATTTTAGGTCAAAATTCAAAAATAAAAGTTACACCAACAAGTCCTTTGCTGGACTTGTTATGCTTAAATAACGAGGCTTTTTCTAAATTAAACTCCAACTACACTTTTGATGCAGAAGGCTTGTCTAATGGTGTTTACAAGGCTATAATTGATTCCTATTACAATCAATTTAAAACAGATGTAGTATTTGATAAGCATAGAGGCTGGCCAAGAAATATAATTCCAGCAAAAATGTTTGTAAGTTCTAATCCTAAGATAATTTGCACTGTTAGACCAATTAGTGAAGTTATAACATCATATATAAAATTGATTATAAATAACAAGCAAGAAGATAATTTTGTTGACAACACATTGAGAAGTAAAAGATTACACATTAGCACAGAAAATAGAGCTAAAGTATTATGGGAAGAATATATTTCTGATCCATATCAAAGTACTGTGCATGGAATAAAAAATCATTTAGAATGTTTGCATTTAGTTAATTATGATGATTTAGTTCAAGCCCCAGTTGAAACAATGAAAAAGATATATGATTTTATTGGTTTAGATGAATATAAAAATTACAATTTTAATAACATCGATAATGTTTGTGCAGAGACTAAAGATAAAGCATGGGGATTAGATAATCTTCATGCAATCAGAAGTAAATTAGAAAAGACAAGTACAAGCCCAAAGGAAATTTTGGGAGAATATTTAACAAATTATTATGATAAATTTAACATTAATGTTTAAAGGTTTAAAAATGAGTATTGTAGAAAGCTTCCGATTATATTTTATTAGAATTAAAAAATTAATAGAACTTAACAATCAATGGAAAAAACTATTAAATTCTGGATGGAATTCTGGCCAAGGTTTTAGCATTGGTATATCTGCAAATGATATTGCGTTATTATCTGGAGCTTATGCATTGGCAAAAGAAGCTTCTAGTTTAGGATTGCCTTTGCCAAAAATAATTGCAATTGATGATTCTATAATAACTTTTAATTCTTTAGAAAAAATGACATCATTGATGTTGAACTATGGTAATGCAAGATCAATGTTGGCAAGTTCATTTGCAACTAAAAGAAAAGCAATTCAAACTGCTATAGTGCTAGAAGAATTAATGGCAATTGATACAAACTTGGCTATTGTTTAGTGTATTAATTTTAACTTAAGATATTCCAGTTTTACATAGTGAAAGGTTAATGTGTTTTATAATTATAAAGGTGCGTTTGTCATAAATCTCAAGGATGATTCCATGAGAAAAAATGAATTTCTTAAGCAATGGAATAATGATTGGAAATTGGAATTCATAGAAGCAGTTGATAGCAGAGGAGATTTGTGGCATAAATTTGCTTGTGAAAATAAAATTTCTATAGATGCCACTACAGAATTAATTAGTGCGATTAAAAATAAAAAAAGAAAATTTCATGAGTCTTTGACAGAAGGTGCAGTTGGTTGTTATTTGAGTCATATGAAGTGTTGGGAGGAGTGCTTAAAAAATAAAGATGGCGATTATTGTTTGATTTTAGAAGATGATTCGACAATACCAGAAGATATTTTTTCAAAAATAAACAAAGTTGTAAATGAAGTAAAAATTAAATGGGGGATGATAAATTTAGGATGGGCTAGTACGACTCCATATCAAATTTTAAATAATAATTTAGCTATAGTGGATAGATTTTTTTTAACACATGCGTATTTACTTAGTAACCATGGTGCTGAAACTCTTTTGAGGCTACATAATAAAATAGAAAAACAAGTTGATGCATTTATGTCAGATTATTCTAAAGAAATAATTATACTTGGATTGATTAAAGTCATATGTTTTCAAAATTCAAAAATGAAAACCCATGTCCAGAATATAAACACAGCAAATATTAATTTTAAAAATCAAAATGATTACATTATAAATTATAATAGATAATCTAATTATTTAGAATTTAATTTTTCTTTTAGATATCCTGTATTTTTTAAAATTCTTTCTTTTTGTTCTTCTGGAATTTTATCTAGAAGTTTTTCGGATACTTCTAAACCTTCTTTGTAATGACCAGACCAATAACATGAAATTGTAAATTCATCATGTATTCCGTAATCCCATATCCAATTTTCTGAAAATAGACCTGTTTTGTTGACAGGCATTGATATGGCGTGTTTAGCCAGTGTGTACGCTTGATGGTTTCTTCCATGTCTTCTGCAAAAACTAACTGCTCCGTGAATGGCTTCGATTCTTTCTGGGCTTACTTCATGTGCCATCATGTAGCTTTGGATGATGTCATCTTCTGGATATTCAAGTTCTTCTTTTAACTTTGCTACTTTATATAATGAAATGTAAATTTCTTGATCCCAAAATTTCAATTTAGATCTTTTATTATACCAATAAATTGCTTTTTCTTTTTCAAGTGAATCACGATAAGATTGAGCAAGATAAAATGTGTATCTTGAAATTAAAAAAGGATCTGTTTCTGTCTTAAGAGCATCTTCTAGAATTTTGGCATCATGTTGATATTTTTCTATGTTTTGATTTCTAGCAGAATCTTGAAAAGGAATGTTATAAATTCCTTTTATTGTTTCTCTAGTTTTAATGTGTTCTTTGCACTCTAAATATTCATGAACAACACCTTTGTAAAAATAAGGCATATCATTTTTTGTAATTGATGTTCTTGCATATTCTACACTTCCAAGTTTACAAGTTATATTATAAAGATCACAGTTTAAACTTTCTTTTATTTTTGAAAAATTTACATTTTCTTCGTACATTAAAATTTCATCTGCATCAATCATTAAAGCATAATCAATATCTTGTATTTTTCTAATTTTTTCTAATGCTAAACTTCTATTATGTGCAAAATTAATCCAAGGATCACATGTAACTTCACCAGCAATATTATTATTTTTACACCAATCATTAATAATTTGAATTGTATTGTCTGTTGATCCAGTATCTGTAATACAAACATAATCAATTAATGGCTTTACACTATTTAAGCATCTTTCAATTATTTTGCTTTCGTTTTTGACGATCATGCATAAACCAATTTTTTTACTTTTTACAAATTCAAAAGTTAATTCTCTTGCATCATTAGCTGGTTTTTTATCTTCAACTATAGCTGGTTTTTTATCTTCAACTATAGTAGGATTTTTATCTTCAACTATAGTTGTATTTTTATCTTCATCATAGTAAAACCAATCATCTGCTTTTTCTTGTTTGAAAAATTTATAATTGTTTCTTGCTAAAAGTTCTTTTATTAAATTTCTTTTTTGCTCATCATAATTATGTTCTAAAGAAATACAACCAAATTTATATTTATCAAAAGGAAAAGTTTGTAATACTTCTAATTCTACTCCTTCAATATCAATGCTTAAATATTCAATAAAGTTAGGTGCATTGTTTGCATCTAATATTTCATGTAATAATTGAGTTTTTACTTTAATGGTTTTGTCTACATATGGCTTCCACCCAGTATAAGCTGCTGTTCCTTGCTTTCCAAGATAATCAGTGATGCCACTTATTTCTGGAGATTTTGATATTGTAAAATCTAACTCTAAATCTTTTATTCCATAAAGTGCAGCATTAACAACTTTAGAATTGGGTCTTCTTTCAAAATTCTTTGGAAAAACATCTATGCATATTCCATTCCAACCTAATTTTTCAAGCTTGTAAGTATTGCTTATATTTTCACCGTCACAACAGCCAGCATCAACAAAATATCCTTTTTTATGACGAGTTAAAACCCAATCATCTGCTCTCATTTGACTAACTGGAGTTTTTTCTTTTTTCCTTGCGACAAATAAAATTTGTGCCGATGCATCGTCTAAAGTTTGATCTCCAGCGGTTCCTTTACTGTAATCGTAGTTATCATCTTCTAGTTTTGAAACTTCAACTTCCATGTTTAGATTTTCAATTATTTTAATTATATCTGTATAATGATAATGATTTTTTCTTTTTACTTGTTCTTTTGTGATGTAATATGAAAATGTTTGTTTGTGATCTTTATTGAATATAGATGGAAATGTCATTTTTTCGTAAAGAATATATTCTGGAACTATGAAGTATAGATGTCCATTTTTTTTAAGTATTCTAAACCAATTATAAAGACTTATTTCAACATTTTTTAAATGTTCTAAGCAATGTGAAGAATAAACAAAATCATAAGTATCATTTGCAATGCTTTCCATTAACATTGCATCACCATTGTTTAAATCCCAACAATCTACAGTACCTTGTTCTACTATTAACTTGTCATCGCCACAGCCAATGTCAATTCCTTTTCCTTTTAAATATAGATCAAAATGACCTGCTTTTTTTCTTCCTTCTTGACACTTAGATGTTTCTTTCATAATTTAATTTTATCAAAAACCATTTCTGGTTTAATGCCTTTCATACAAGCATGTTGTGGATTTTCATAAGTTTGATTTGGAGGATTGTCACATAATCCCAATGGAACTCTGCTTATTCTTGGATCTTCTTTGAAGCATGGTTGGCAAGATAATCCCAGTGATATATTTTCATTGTGTGGATACCCGCTTGCTTCTGCTTGTGTAGATCCAAAAAGTATAATGCTTTTTATTTTACCTTTGTTACGCCAATTTATATTGGTAGTATGATTAAATACAGAGTCTAATCCGATATGAATATTCGACCATGCTTGAGCAGCAATATTTTCTTCAAATGAATCACCGCAAAAACTACCATCTGTATTTTCTATTTGTGGATCTTTAGATCCACCTATTTGATAAATTTCAATATCTGGTCTTTTATATTTTATTAAGTTAATTAAATCTTGCCATCCCCACCATTCTTTGTATGTAGACCAACCAGTCTTAGTTTGAAAAGTAATATATCTAGGACTATTTCTGTTTTTAATCTTTTTAGGAAAACTTGGTAAATCTAATACGAATTGATCAAATGAAAAATTAGTTCCCATTTCATTTGATAAATATTGAAGTAAATGTTTTTTCATTTTTTCATGTGGATAACCTTCATGAAGTGGATATCCAATTAAATTTATTGTTTCATCATATTCTTCTTCTTTATAATCTTCAAGAACATGGAAATTAACAATTTTATTTTTTGTCACAAAATTATTTAAAACATTAAAACTACTAGTGTGACAAAAATAATAAACTTCATGATTTTCTTTTAACTTTTCAATAAAGTTAAAACTCATTATAATATCACCTAATGCACCTGGTCTTTTTAAAGCTATTTTACCCATTTGATTTATTATAGTCATTATTTTAATAAATAATAATGACTATTTTTAATAAATAATATTATAACCTATTTCTATTAAAGGAAAAATATGCAACTACAACCAAAAATCACATTCAAAGTAAAAACAATTAATTACGAGGAACTTTACAGTACGCTTGTTCCTGATCAAAATTTCAATAACATTTTGAATAATTTAAAAAATCAAACTGTTTATATTGAAGGTGTTGATTATTCTTTAAAAGATGGAGATGAATTTACATTATATGGCAAAGAGGCTATGTATGTTTATAACCTTTATGTTGCTAATCAAGTGCAACCAAATATAAATTTAGAAATAATATATTTTGGGCCTCCAACACCTCCTGTAACTCCTGTCACACCAATCGTTGGAACAGTATGGGGTGTTGGATCAAATGATAATGGTGAACTTGGCGACAATACAACAGATAACAGATCATCTCCAGTTCAAACTATTTGCGGTGGTAGCAATTGGGTTGAAATCAATTGTGGCTACTACAACATCGCTGGTTTGAAAGATGATGGAACACTTTGGACTTGGGGTGAGAATAGCGATGGTGGTTTGGGAGATAACACAACTGTTTATAGATCTTCTCCAGTACAAACAATTGCTGGTGGAACTGATTGGAAAACAATGGTGGTTGGAACCTACTACGAACATTGTGCTGCAATAAAGACTGATGGAACATTATGGCTTTGGGGTTATAACGAATATGGAGAAATCGGTGATGAAACAACTGATGATAAATCATCACCAGTTCAAACAGTATGCGGTGGAACTGAATGGAAGCAGATTGCTTCTGGTGGTAATCACACGGCAGCAATAAAAAACAATGGAACTCTTTGGATGTGGGGTAGGAATGGTAAGGGTCAAATTGGCGACAACACAATTATAAATAAATCATCACCAGTTCAAACAGTTTGTGGCGGAACTGACTGGAAATCCGTTTCTTGTGGAGAAAAATTTACCGCAGCAATAAAGAACAATGGAACATGTTGGACTTGGGGCGAAAACGCTTATGGTCAATTGGGCGATGAAACAACAGACGATAAATCTTCACCAATTCAAACCATAGCTGGAGGAACTGACTGGAAGCAAATTTCATGTGGCGACAATCACATGATTGCGATCAAGAATGACGGAACATGCTGGACTTGGGGAAGTAACGGTAATGGTCAATTGGGCGATGAAACAACAGACGATAAATCTTCACCAATTCAAACGGTTACATATGGTACTGATTGGAAGCAGGTTGACGGAGGACAGGAGCATTCCGCTGCGATCAAGAATGACGGAACATGTTGGGTTTGGGGCGACAATGGCAGTGGTCGATTGGGAGTAGATGATGCCGACAATAGATCATCCCCAGTTCAAACAATTATGGCAGACACCAACTGGATATATGTTTCCGCTGGATATGAGACTACCTTTGGAATCAGGAAGGCTTAATCTGGTTCTATATCTGGGACATCAGTAAGACTAGAAAACTTTTTTAATAAATCTGAATAAACGGCTAGGGCTTGGTTCCTAGCCGTATTTATTACTGGTTCTGGTTGTGTTTTAGAAAAGAAATTAATTACTGCTTGTGGATTTTTACCTGTTTCATAAAAAGCAATTAAGTAATTGTAAATTTTATCTTCTAAAGTACATGTGTAAGTAATAGGCTTGCTTCTTAAAAATCTGTGTATCCATCCTAAAGCTGAATGACAATATACTTTCCCACCGTTATTTCTTACTTTTTCATGGATATAACCTTCTTCACCAGCAAATCCGCTAAAGTTATTACTAAACTTTGGCCAATATTCTTTTTTCATTAAAAACATTGCAGTGCCATGCATTGGAATTTCAAAAACTTTTTGCAAAGGATTTCTAATTCTCCAAACACCAAAGAAATCTCCACGCCACTTTGCTTCCATATGAGTTGCAATAACATCTTTGTTTTCATTTAAAAGTGGGCCACACCACATATCTTTTTTAATTGTATTATTATTAATTCCCTTTGAGATATAATCTATAGCACCATTTTGAAGAATAACATGGCTATCTAACAATAAAACATATTCACCATCTGCATGTTCAAAAACAGAATTTTTAGCATGTGCTGGGCCTTTTCCTTTAGGCTGATGAACATATTTGCCTCCAACAATATTAACTAAATTATTTAAGCCTTCTGTTTTTTTTGGATAATCATCTATTACTAGTATTTGAATATCGCTTCTTATTCTTGAATTACCTAAATGATAAAGTCTCAAAGCACTAGCAGTCCAAAAGCTACCTTCTGCATCATCATGACAAGCCCAACCAATAGTTAATTTTATTTTTGACATAATTCCTTCTTAATAAATTTATAATTATATTTTATCATTTTTTAAAATAAAAAACAAATAAAATATGTTTTACTATTGTTAAGTAAATTTTTTATGATATAAAAAGTTTAGTACTTATTATCTTAGTGTAAAGGAGACTATGCTATGCAAGCTATATTTATGTTTTTAAGTTTAACAATTGGAATGGATACATTTTTAGATGAGGAACAAAAAAATGAAGTTATTTCAATTCTTCCGAAGATTCAAGATCAAATTATAAATTCTAGAATCAGATCTGATTCTGTTTATTTTTATTCCGATAAAACTATGCCAAAGGCATATCAAGATTTTGAAGGAGCTTTGCGAGGCATTCATAGCCCTTCTTACAATATTTCTGCTAATTACAGTGAACCTTTTGGAAATGGCAATGTTGAATTCCCTTGGGGTAAACCTGCTGGAATGCATAGGGTAAAAAACTTTTCAGAATTAAAATTTATTAATTTACCTAATAATAAAAAAATTGAATATGAAAGAAATAATGATGGAAGTTATAATTGGGAATTTCCAGAAGATACTTTAATTGGTGAAGTTTTATTTGTTAAGCTTAATGATGAACCAATTGTATTTGAAATTAGAACTAGAAGGAAGATAGATGGAAAATGGAGGCCAAATGTTTTTAGACCATTTCCAACTGTAGATGACTTGATTGATACTATTAAAAGTCGTTGGCCAAATTATTCTGAGTTTGAAGATTTGAAAAAATTAATTGATCACCTTAAAAACAATGATTCTGTAGTCACTCTTAAATTAGAAGATGATCAACCTAATAAAGTCTTTTCTTCAATAGCAGACATAGATTACTTACCTAAAATTAACGATGAAAATGTAGTTTTCTTACTTAAAAATACAACTTTTAAATCTTGCGTAGATAAATTTTGGAGAACTACTAAAAATCCTTCTGCTGCTCCTAGTACAAAAGAAGATTTTCATATAGTTCCTAAAAATTATGATGGTGCATTTATTAATGTAGATTCAAAAAGCTGTATGAAATGTCACGAAAATACAAATGATCATGTTAATAAATTTGATTCTGGCAGGGATTGGTATGGTAGAATTCGTGGCAATGATGGAATATTTAGCTTTCATATTTTCGATAAAGATTGCATAAGCCATGAAGGAACAGGTAGAGGTGTTAAGATAAATCAAAAGTTAATTGACTTAGATTTAATTACTCGGAAACGATAGTACAAATAGAAAAAGGCCTCTAAATAAGAGGCCTTTTTCAAATCTTTAATAATTTAATCTAAAATAATGCCAGGAACATTTGATAATGTTTCTGGTGTATCATTGAAATACATGCCATCAGCTAATGCTACATGCATTACACTAACACCACCACTAGTAACAGTGTTAATAACATTAACAGTGCGTTGTTTAGAAAGTCCATTAGAAACAGAAGTATCTAAATAACCTTCGCTTCCGATATTAATTTCATCTGGAACAAGCTTTACTTGAAAACTAGCCATAATTTCTCCTTTGTTTATAAACAGTTTAATTTAACCTTTGTTAACCAAGGTTAGGATTTATCTATTTAAAATAAATCTTATAATTATATATTAATATAAATTTAAAAATATGATATTATTTTAGCTTGTCGTTCCATATTTTAGAATCTTCAATAATATTTGGATTGTTTTTTGTCCAGTTTAATAAATGTCCAAATATAAAATGACAGTTCATTGTTTTGTTTTGGCACAATGGTATAAGGTTATTCGTATCTAATTCTTTACTTTTATCTACATGAAAAGGAATTATGTGATGAACAACTAAGTTTTCTTTACTTCCACATACTTTACAACATGGATTTTCTTCTAAAAAATTATTCCTAACTGAACGCCACTTGCCACTTCTTATAGAAAGAATAGTTTTGGCTTCAGCCATGTTAAACTTTATCATCTTTTTAGATGATAATAAATTCCAAATAAATGTAATTAAATTATTAATTTGATCTAAGAAAATATTAAATATTTTTTTCATAAGTTATTTATAGATATAATAGTTGTTTTTTTAAAAAAGGTTTATTAAATGCTTGGCCAAACTTTTAAAAACTGGTTGATTATGAGCGAAAACAAAAAGAAAAAAATGTTTAATTTAGATAATCCTAAAGCTCCAAAAGGCGATAAAATTATAATCAAATTAGGTGAAGTGCAGCCAGATACACTTTTCAGCAATAGAGGCCATATGCCTATAAAAAAAAGTATTATTCACCATAAAAAACATACTAGAGGCGACCATAAAATACATTGGCATAAAGATCAGGAATTATAAAACGAAAGGTAGTTTAAATTATGTTTGTTAAAAATAGCCACAAAGGATTTACACTAATTGAACTTTTAGTTGTAATTGCAATAATTGCAATTTTAATTGGTTTATTGCTACCAGCAGTACAAAAGGTTAGAGATTCTGCTGCCAAAATGCAATGTGCAAATAACTTAAAACAAATTGGACTTTCTATCCATTCTTATGTTTCAGCAAACAATGAAACTTTTCCAACTAGTACAAGGCCAAACGGAGTTACAACATTACCAAGAATAAGCTGGGCAGTTGCAGTTTTGCCATTCTTAGAGCAAGGTAATTTAGTTAAATCTTATGATTTAAAAACAACTTGGAGTTCCGTAGCTAATTTACCAATTGCAAAACAACCAATTAAAATATTTCAATGTCCTTCTAGCTTAGAACGATTAGATGGTGATCCTCAAACTGGAGTATGGGATATTGTTGCTATAACAGATTATGCAGCAATTACAGGAGTAAGTCCACTTGCTACAAATGTAAATACTACAGGATTTGCAATACCTGGAATTATTGAAAAGAATAAAACAGTAAAAATAGCATCTGTAATGGATGGTCTGTCTAACACATTAGCTATTGTAGAATCTGCTGGTCGCCCTTATTTATATAGAAAAGGCGTTAAAATTGGATCTATACCAGCAGTTAAAGTAAATGGCGGAGGTTGGTGTAGACCTGCATCAGATTTAGATTTAATATCTTCTGATCCTACTGGAACAACTTACCCTGGCAATTGTGCTTTTAATTGTACAAATGGTTTTGATTATACATCTTATAATATGGTTCCATTTGGAACTGAAGGTACTGGTCAACCTTATTCATTTCACACTAATGTTATGAATGCATTAATGGGAGATGGATCTGTAAGGACAATTAATAGCAATATATTAATTAATACATTTGCTGCGTTGGTTACAAGGGCAAATGGCGAAATCATTAATGATTTTTAAAAAACACTAAATGTTTTATTTTAATTTCTTGATTTATTTAATAATAACAATTACAATGTTTAAATGAAAATATTTATAGACAAAAGATTGTTTGTTTCTAAAGTTAAAAATATTGGATATGGAATATTCACATCAGAGTATATTCCAAAAGAAACAATTATTGAAGTTGCAATTTCAAAGCATGTTTATAACAATGAAATATGTGAAGATTTAAAATTAACAAACGATTATACTTATCATTACGATGGTAAAAAAAATTCTTTAGCTTTTGGATTTGGATCTATTTATAATCATGCATCTGCTGGAATTAACAATTTATCTTTTACTGTTTTAAAAAATAAAATTATTTATAAAACAGTTAAAGCCATCGAAAAGAATCAGCAAATTACCATAGATTATGGCAATGAATGGTTTAAAAATAAGAATTTAAAAATAATGAATAAAATAATTTATGCAAATAAAAAAAAAGAAAAACCTGTTTTTGTAAGTAGAAAAATTGAAATTAAAAAAAATGGTGTTTATGCAAGTGAAAAAATTGCAAAGAATGAAACAGTTGAAATATCTCACACTATTGATTTTAAAAATGTTTTTTATTTAAGTGAAAATCACAGTTTAAGTAAATTGTTTTTTTATAATAAGGAAAATAATTTTTTAATTCCTTTAGGTTTTGCAAATATTTACAAAGTAAATGAAGATTCTAATATTAATTATTTTATAAAAAATGAAAAGGTTTATTTTGTTTCTAATGTTAAAATAAACAGTGGTGATGAGTTAACTATTTCAAAACAAAATACATTTGCTTTAAAATAGTTAAAAATAGTATAATTTTGTTTGGCTTATCGCCCAAGAACATCCAACTGCTATATCCTTAATACTTTTTACTTTTGAAAAATCACATTCATTAGGAAATTCCTTTAAAACCATTATTGCTTTTAAATTTTTGTTTTTAATTATTTTATTCCATATTTTAATCATGGTTTTATCTGAGAAGCAGGTTGATGCAATATAAAAAATAGTACCATGTGATAAATTTATTTCTTTATTTAAGAAATTTCCTCTTATAAATTCTATTTTTTTATTTGGAGTTAAAATAATTTTGTTTTTTACTTCAGCTGCTTGTTTAAATCTTGTTGTTGAAAATTCAATTCCTAAAGAATGTTTAACTTGCGTTTGCAAATAAAACTGTAAGACAACTTTTCCATTTCCACATCCAAGATCAACAAACACATCGTTTTCTTTTATGTTTAAATTTACTATTAATTTAGATACTGCTTTTGGTAATATTTCTCCATAGGTAGGAACTAAGTCTTTGTTTTTTTCTATATTTTTAGAAAAATATGTATCGTTTTCTTCTAAACAGTAAGGATTAAAATTTTTATACAAAGTTTTAATTCTTTTAATTATTTTTTCATCTTTCATTTTATTCCTTTTGCAATATTTAATACTTGAATGTATTTACATATTACAAATATAATATTGTGTTATTTTTGTTGAAAATTATTTATTTCTTTCAAGTTACTAAAAATAAAATTTTTAGTAACAAAAGGTTTAAAATAAATTGAAGAAAATCTAAAGCAGTGTTTGCTGATTGTTTTTATATAAATATTTTTTCTGTTTAAAGCTTTTGGTGCAAGTACACTAATCCATGAATCAATTCCAATGTATCCTGTTGATTTTTTTAAAATTTCTATACTTTCTAACATTGTTGTTTGATTAATTAAGTTTATTAAATTTTTACTTTGTGGTATTTTTTTATTTTCTATTCCAATACAAACTCCTTTTTTTTTGTTATTACTTAAATAAGATTCTAAATTTTCCCAATCATCATCATTAAAATCACGATTTTCATTTACTTTATTTTTTGAAAAAGGCAAAATTAATAAAAACTTTTCGGGTAATTTAAATTTTTTAATATTGATATTTAAATTTAAAAATGAAGATTCATGAAATTTTAAATCTTTAGATCTTATTAATTTAAACATATTTGATATACTACCATCATAAATATTATTCCAAAAAGATCCATTTATTGGAATAAATTCTTTTGCCATTTCTTTGCTGTTAAAAGCAGGATTATCTAAAAAATTATATTTTAATATTTGAATTTTTTTTAATTTTGAGTAATATGTATTTTTTACATTAAACAATGATTTTATTTCATTAGATGCTCTTGTTGCTAGTATTATTTTTTCTATGTTTCTTTTTTGATTATAACTTAAAAAAGAATCTATTGCTAAAAAATCTCCAACTCCACCTGTAATTAAAATCTTTTTAAAGCATATATCATTGTTCATTTTTTTTACCTAACACCAATTATTATCAACAAAATTAAAAATACTTTCTGCTGTGTCTTTTGTATAGATGGCAGATAAAAATCTTTTATTTTTACTGCTGTTTGGATATGCCCAAGCATCTGCCATGCTTTCTTTAAATGATACATAATAGCTATTGTGCCAAGAATTACCCTTTGGCCTATTGAATATACAAGTGGGAACATTTAAATAATGCGAAACAATTCCTATTCCTGAAGGATATGAAATTACAAACTTACTTTTCTTGCAAATTGCAAAAGTTTGATTTATTTCATATGAACCAATTTTTATAACCCAATGCTTTTTATTTTTAATATGTTTTTTTAAATATTTGTTGTAATAAGTCAAATCATAGCTTGCACCAACTAATACTATTTTGTAGCCATGTTTTTTGTAAATATATTCACCTAGTCTTTCCCAATCTTCTGGTTTCCAAAGAGCATCTTTATTGGCTCCACATTTTGAATTACCTGTCAAAGGGCCAAGATAAAAAACTACATATTCACCTATTTCATTTTTTAATTCGTTAGCTGTATTTAATTCTTCTTTTGTAAAACTATAATGGTCTTCCATAATATTCCAATTTATTTTATATTCAGGAAACCAATTATCTAATGCAATTCCTCTCTCTAAAGAGCCGTTTGCAATTAAAACAAAATCAATATCTTTATATTTATTAGTTTCTCCGTTATTGATGTATCTGTATATTCCATTCTTGTTTGTTTTTTCATTTGGTTTTAAAATTACACTATGCTTAGAATTATTTGTTGGAAAGACTTGCAATTCAACACTATTGATAAAATCAAATCTTTTAATGAAATCTAATGATCTTTTTGCAATAAGATTAATCTCTTCACAAGCAATTTTTACATTTATATCACTGTTGTATTTTTTTGCTACAGATTGAATTTTAAAAAATGCCCAAGTTACATCTCCTATTCCTGGTGCTAGTAAAAAATTCATTTATTTACTCCTGTTTTTAATTAGCAAAAATGCTTTCAATTTTTAATATTTCAAGTATTTTGGGCTTTTTATTAATATACATGTTTTTTACTTTAGTTGCTTGAATTCCTGTAAGTACGAATTCATCACCATGTTTTAAAGGGTAATCAACATAAGGTATGTAAACTGTCTTATCTTTAAGTTGTTTTTCTATATTTTCAAAATTATTATCAGGTAAAAGATTTTCAAATATCTCAGAGTAATCAATTGTGTTTACCTTGAAAGTAATTTTTGGTACTGTCTTAAAAAGTAAATTAGCTATATCTTTATTCATTGTTATATATTTATTAACTTTTAGGGTTTTTTTTATGTATTTGATTAGATTTCATTATTTTAATTTTAACTTCTTCTTCTTCATTTGAATTAATATCTTTAATTTTTAAATTATGAATTATTGGCCAATTAAATGTTTCTTCTTCTACATATTTATATTTTTTAAAATGCTTTTTATTATTTTCTGTGAAAAATATATATTCAATAATATTTTTTTCTTTTCTTATACTTCCTTCTGAACTTACATACAAATGATTGTCTTTCTTATTAAAATAAAAGAAAATATTTAAATTAAATTTCTTATATTTTTTATTGATTATTTTTTTACTATTCAAACCTATATTGTAATTATCAAAAAATCCAGAATATGTATAAGTTGTTCCAAAAGATCTTTTACGGTTTATTTTTAGTTTTATATTTCTTTCATGAAATCTTATAAAAATACAAGGAAGATTAAAGCAATTGTCATGTAATTTATTAATTCCATGTATTATAATTCCTTTATTATTTTGGGTTTTTTCTGCTTCTTTAACATCGTTTAATTGTAAATTATTTTTTTCTTTAACAATTTTTAATTCTAAATTTAACTTCTTTATCATTTCCTTTAGATGTTCATTTTGTTTAATTAAATTATTTTTTTTAATGTTAATTTTTGATTTTTTATTATTCATTTAATTATTATATTAATTATGGATAAATTTTTGATATTTTTATTTTATCATTTTTTGATAATCCTAAAGGTATTTTAATTCCAAACCTTTCTTTAACCATTTTTTTATCAAAAGGATAAATCATAATTGACTTATAATCAAATCTAGATTTTACAATATCATTTACATTACAAACTTTTAAAATATTTCCTTTAGCACTTTTAAATGTTGGCATACCAAGTTTTAAATAATTTTCTTTAATATATCTTTTGTCCCAAGTAAAAGGCCTGTTGCTTCTTTGATGTTCATGTATTAATCCTAATGAGTGTCCAAATTCATGCAATACTAAGGACTTGCAATACTTAAATCTTAATTCTTTTCTTTTACTAAATCCAAACTTTAATCCCCAAGATGGATCAAGATTCATTGATGGTTTATCTTTTGAAATATATACTTTTGATTGCAAACCAATAGCAGAATAAAATCCATTCCCAATTTTAAGCGAAACATAAATATCAGAAGCTTCTTTTTGTTTTTCAAAAACAAAATGAATTGAACAGTGCTTGCTCCATTCATTTGCTACGAAAAGAATTTCATCAATAATTTTTGGATTTTCATTAAATATTGAAAAGTAAACCTTTATTTTTCTTCCAGCTTTCCAGAGATTGACTGTTCTTGCTGCAATTGATGCATTGTTAATTCTTTTTTCTTCTTTTATAAATTCATAAAGTTGATTGTTTAAACTTAATGGAAAATTTTCACAAATGCATGTTTTAATTTTTTCTACCATAATATTTTTATAATTTCCTTTTTAAACCTGTATTTTTCTTCATTAAATTATTTTTTTAATATTAAATTTTTCATGTGCTAATTATTTAGTTTTATTGTTTTAAATTTCATTGCCGTAATTTTAACTATTTAGTAAAATAATAAATGTTGAATGTTATAGATTGAGGACAAAATGAAAAATTCATCAGAAGAATTATATTTAGGAATATTAAGAAATATATTAAAAGATGGAATTATTTGCAAAAATAGAACTGGCATAGATACCATTGCTATACCTCATGTTTTATTTCAGCATGATATGAATCAAGGATTTCCTCTTTTAACAACTAAAAAAATGAACTTTAATTCAATAAAAGTTGAGTTGGAATTCTTCATAAAAGGCTTGCATGATAAACAATGGCTAAAAGATCGCAAATGCAATATTTGGAATGAATGGTGTTCACCAAAACTTATTCCACAAGGATTAAGCGAAGAACATAAGAAAGAATATCAGTTAAAAGAAAATGAACTTGGCCCAATTTATGGTGTTCAATGGCGTAATTTTAATGGAGAAGGCTATGATCAATTTAAAAAAATAGTCGATACCTTAAAAAGCAATCCAGATGATAGAAGAATGGTTTGTTCTGCTTGGAATCCTTCGCAACTTGATTCTATGGCATTACCACCATGTCATTTTGTTTGGACTGTAACCAAGATAGATAATAAAATTCATTTAGCATTTCACATGCGTAGTGTTGATACATTTCTTGGCTTACCATTTAATATCGCTTCATATGCTTTATTGTTACATTTATTAGCAAAAGAAAGCAATTTTGAAGCTGGATTGGTAACTGGTTATTTAGATAATGTTCATTTGTATGTAAATCACATAGATGCAGTAAAGACTCAATTAAAAAGAACTCCTTTGTCTTTTCCTTCTATTGAAACTACTAAATTTAATAATATTTTTGATTGGTCTTGTGTAGACTCTGTATTGAAAAATTACAACTCACACGATTTCATAAAAGGTCAAGTTGCAGTATGACAAATAAATTTAATATTATTGCTGCTATGGACTTAAATCATGGCATCGGTTATAAAGGAAAATTACCTTGGGATATAAAAGGTGATTTGAAGTTTTTTAAAGAAATAACTAATACAAGTCCATTAATAATGGGAAGAAAAACTTGGGAATCATTACCAGTAAAACCTCTTCCAAATAGAGAAAATATAATAATTTCTAAAGATCTAAAGTTTAATTCTCTTCAAAAAGCATTAGATTATTGTTGGCTTAAAAAACAAACTCCTTTTATTATTGGAGGAGCCTCTATTTATGAAGAAGCAATAAATCACCAGAATTTAAATTTCTTGTTCTTAACTTTGATTAATGGGTGTTATGAAGCAGATGTTTTTTTTCCAAAATTACCAAAAATTTTAAAATTAATATCTAAAGATCATTATTCTGAATATTCTATTTTTACTTTTTTAAATTAATTCTTTTAATTAAATCTAATATAGCTAAGTCTTTGCCTTTTAATTCTACATCGAACATAACATTTTTTTCATAAGAATTTGGTATTTCTTTTGCCATATCTGCATGTGCTTTAGTACCGTCTTTTGATTCACTATAGTGAAAAAGTGGTTGGCAATCCCAAGTTTTGTAAGCTAAATCAAATGCTTCTTTTTCTGATAAATTATCAGCAAGAAATTTATGATGTAAACAATCAAAAGTAATAGGAATGTTATGTCTCTGGTAAAATATTTCAACTAGTTTTTTAGTACTCCAAACACCTTTAACATTATCATTATTTTCTAATACTAATCTTTTTTTAACACCATCAGATAGTCTTTGAAAATTTTTCATGAATACTTTAGATAGCTCTTCTTCATTACCATCTTTTCTAATGTGTATATTTAGTGGCGATAGATAATTCAGAGGTAATTCAAGTCTATTAAATATATCAGCATGTAGTTCAAGGTCATTAATTGAATTAGAAATTGTATTTGGGTTTTCAGAAGTAAGACTTATATACTCGCTTGGGTGGGCAGAAATTCTTATTCCATTTGATTTAACAAAGCATTTGATTTGATTTAATAAAAAACTTATATCTTTTATATTTGGCAAATCATCAATTTCCATACATATATCAGGATGATTTAGCAAAGGAAATAAATCGCTGCTAATTCTATAGCCAGAAATACCAATGTTTACACATTGTTTAATTGTTTTTAAGCAAACTTCTAGATTATGTAAAGCAATAAGTCCTATTTTATTAATTGCTTCATTTTTACTTACACTAGAAAAACTTTTATAAGTAATTCTTCTGAATCTAGTGCCTTCATTAGATAAAACATTAGAAATGCAACAAAGTGATAAATTCATAATAATTTCTATTTTATTAAATATATAAGGCAAATGTACGCAATGTAAATATAATATATTGTTTAAATAAGTCAATGATAATTATTATTTTGCTTATGGAAATATTTCTTTAAATTCTTGTGTTTTTCCAAAATTTATTTTTACTTTTGCATATCCCCACCCAGTATCTTTGTTTGCTATTAATTTATTGTTTGAAATATTAAATTCTGATGTGGTTTTATTAGTTTGTAAGCATGACCACCAACTTTTTAATCCTGTTTGATTTACTTTTTCTTCTATGGTATTTGTTATTACACCTATGGATATTAGATTTTCAACAACTTTAATATTCATAGCTTTTGCTCTGTTCATTATATCGTTATCTTGGTATGCAATTGGAAGAAAAGACTCATCATATCCTCCTAATTTATAAAAAATATCTTTAGGTATACATATTTTTCCAAAAGTTCCACCCATGATTTTATTCCATAAATGAATCAAAACTTCATCTCTATTATCAGTATTTAAAACTCTTTTATTAATTAGATAATTAGTATTGTCAGCATCAAGATTAACTAGAAATTTACCGCTGGCAAATCTATGTGCTATATTTTTTGCTTTTGAGCAATTATAATTGCTTACATCTAAAACATCTATATATTTAAATCTATTATCATCCATTAATTTTTGACACCAATAACTTGATTTTATGTAGCGGTTTAAATTATCAGTACTCCCATAATTTACTAATATGAGTTCTTCTTTTTTATTTAAATTTTCTAAATTATCTTGTAGAGTTAAAGCTAATTGCCATAGTCTATTACAACATGTTGTACAATATGATAAATTTATTTTGCTCATGCGTTATATATGTTTTTTTATTTAAATATTATAATTATATTAGGCTGGGGATACCACCTATTTCCCCGTATAACCACCATTATACCATCCCCAGCCCTAATTAATTATAGTATATTGTTATAAATTAAACAAGCTAGTTATTTGATTTAGATTTTCTACACGCTGGCTTTTTATCTTCTTTGTTAATTAAAATATCTAATTTTTTTGATATTTCCTGTAATGTATCTAGCATTTCTTTTTTTTCTATTTTTACATTTAAAGAATCTATGTTCATACTATAAATTTTTGTACTGTCGTCATTTTCATTTAACAACCTTTCTTTTGTAACGAAACTACAAATATTTTCATATGTCCATAAAGTTCCATCTCCAATATCCACAGTTATTTTTACATTGTTAACATTCATATTTTTTAAATTATACCTTTCTACCATTAAATAAATCAGTATGTTCTGGACAAAGTGTTTTTATCCACCCAACAGATGTTAATTTTACATCTTTAGATGTACCACAAAATTCACATGTTTTAGAACTTAATCTCTCGGCAAAATCAATTAAAGCTTTATGCTCCTTATTAATATTATTAATACAAACTGTTAACAATCCAAATTTTTCTTTAATTTGAATTACAGAAGGAATTCTTTCAAATTTTTTCATTGCTTCTTCGTATTCTTCTAAAGACCTTTCTACAGACCTTTCCTTTCTTGATTTTTTAATAATTTCATAACATAAACAATCAATAATATCATACCAACCATCTTCACATTCAATTCCCCACATTAATGTTAATTCTGGATTTTTATCATTCATTGAATAAAATAACTCGGGATAATTATCATAAAGTCTTTTTTCTTTATCTGGACTCATTTTTTCTCCTGTTGAAACATTATTTAAAAAGAAAAGCTTTTGCCACATCCACAAGTTGTTTTAGTATCAGGATTTTCAATTTTGAATCCTCTTTCATTCAAATCATCTAAATAATCAATTTTTGCTTCAGAAATATACATTATGCTTCTTTTGTCAATTACAACCTCTACTTCATTAATTGTTTGACAATCATCTAAGTTTTCATTTACTTGATCATCAACTGTAAGCTTGTATTGAAATCCAGAACAACCACCTCCAACAACTCTAATCCTTAAGTATTGTTTCTTGTTTGCAAACTCTGGATCTTGTGATTTTTGCTCTTCAATAATATGAATGAATTCGTTCTTAGCTCTGTTTGTAATTGAAATTGCCATGGCTTTATCCTTTTAAAATTTAAAATGCTAATTAATTTAATATAACATATAAGTAAAAATACTTATATGTAAAAAAATAAAATATTTTTAGTAATATATATTTACATATGGTAATCGATTTTTATCAAGAAGGCTACGAAATAACTTTAGAAGAAAACAAATATATAAATTTATTTCATAATCATGAAAAAATAGGATATTTATTATTTGAAAAAACAAATTATACGCTTCAAAGATTTTCTGCTTATTATTATAATTTAATTAATTTTCATATTTGTGAATCTTATAGAAATAAAGGCTTAGGTAAATTTACATTTAATTATTTAATTGAAAATTTACCTAGTGATGTTTATGCTTTAATATGGAGTAAAGATAAAATTTTAAATAAAGTTCAGATTCCTAAAATATTTTCTAAATATGATGTAATTTCAATTGGAAACTATGAAATTATTAAAAATAAAAATTATGATAATTAATTATGATTTTATTTAATATATAATTCATGTACACAGCAATAGTCTTAGACGAAAAATCTAAAAACAAACTTAAAGATAAATTTTCCCCTTTTTTTAATGAGGATTGGAAAATAGTTTGTCATCATATGACTATTAATAAAGGCAAAGCTTCTAAAACTATAAATGAAAATATAAAAAATATGATAGGACAAAAGGTTGAAATAGAAGCAGTTACACTTGCTTTTGACGAGCAAGTAATAGCGGTTGGAGTAATTACAGATATGCTCTCAGAAAACAAAATAAAACATATCACTATAGCAGTTAATTATAAAAATCATGGTAAACCATCTTTTAGCAATAATTTAACTAACTGGGAGGCAATACCAATCATTGAATTGTCTGGTACGATTGAAGAAATTGGTTGAATAAATCATGAAAAAAACAATTGTAATTTTTTTGTTTTTGATAATAGCTTCTACTTCTCAAGCTCAAAAATATAGAAGTATTTTACCACTAAGTCCTTCATTTCCTCCTGCTTTAAATAATACAGTACAGCCTCAAATAGCAAATCAAAACATTAATTTTAATACTGGAAGCAGTTCTAGTGGCGTTGGCGGTTTTGGCGGTTTTCAACAAAATACAGGAGGCATTCAAGGCACTGCACAATACACACAAAATAATACTCCAGGCATCCAAATCTCGAAGCTTTATCAAATTCCACTTTCTACAGGTGGTGGATTCAATCAAGGTGGTGGATTCAATCAAGGTGGTGGATTCAATCAAGGTGGTGGATTCAATCAAGGTGGTGGATTCAATCAAGGTGGTGGATTCAATCAAGGTGGTGGATTCAATCAAGGTGGTGGATTCAATCAAAGTGGCAGTTTAATAGGTGGTGGATTCAATCAAGGTGGTGGATTCAATCAAGGTGGTGGATTCAATCAAGGTGGCGGTGTTCAAGCAATTGGTATGAATAATCCCTTTTATTCTATGGCGATGCAGGGTATTATGTCTGGGGTTGGTGGTTTAGCATTTCAGAGTGGCGGTGGTGGTAATATGGGCGGTCAAAATATGCGTGGCAATATGGGATTTGGTCAATTTAGTGGTGGTCAATTTGGTGGTGGCTTTAACAATGGCGGAAATGGCATATGACTTCTGTAAAAATACACGGATTAATGAGAAGCGGAACAAATTTTTTAGAATTTTTAATATTAAGAAATTTTGATGTAATTCCATTAGTTAACCAACACGCTTGGAAACACGGTCATATAAAAAAAGATTTAGAAGCTAATACAATCATTGTTTTCAAAGAACCTTTTTCTTGGCTTTATTCGATTTATACTTATTCAAATAGAAAAAATAAAATTAATATATTTCCTGCAACGAAAGGTTTTGATTTTAAAAAATTCATTAGAAGTAAATTCGTATATAAAGATAGATCAAGTAAAATTCCTCAATTCGAAGAATTAAACCCTATATTTCTTTGGAATAAAATGAATGAATCATGGTTATTTTGCGACACAGCAGGTAAAAAAATATTTATAAAATATGATTCTTTACTGTTACAAACTGAAGATGTTTTGAAAAAAATAGCTGAAAAATTTAACATGAAACTTAAATCTCCTACCATAGTGTTTCCATCAGAAAATATAAACCCAGGTAAAGCAGCAGAAATCAGACAAGTTAATAGTATGCAATACAAAGATGAAAATTTTTATTCAAAAAAACAATACATGAAATATTTTGATGAAGATGATATAAAATTCGTTGAAGAAAATTTAAATGCAAATGTATTGGCTGAATTAACCAGTTTAGATAAAAACAATTAATTGATAGTATTAATTAATAAAAGTAATATTGTTTGGTAAAAAATAAGAGAAAACATTGAAAATTGCCTTTAACTTTTAAAAAGATGAATAATATTATTAATTTTTAATATAAAATAAGTGAAATTTAATAAAAATGCAAGAAAACATAGACTTTTATTACGATGAAAATGGATTAATGGTGTTTACTAAGGAATTTCTATTAAAAAGAGGCAAATGTTGCAAAAGTGGCTGCAAAAATTGTCCTTATGGATTACATGAAGAAACTATAAATTTAGAAGAAAGCACATAATTTATTTGATTAATTATGAATAAATAAATTACAATTCTTAATACGAGGTGTAATATGACAACAACAAGATGGATTGCACAAAAAAACAAATCATCATGCGGTCCAGTTGCTATATTAAATGTATTGAAATGGCTTGAAATAGAAATTAATTATAATAAAGATTATTCTAAATATAAAAGAAAATGCAAGTGTACAAAAGAAGGAACACATCAACCATATTTTGAAAAAAGTTTAAATAGTATTAGTGGCATCGATGTAAAATGTAAAAACTTACCAACTATAAAAGAAATAGAAGATGCTCTAAATTCAAATCACATAATAATAATGAAATCAACATTTATGTTTGATTTTAAAAAAATAGAAGGCCATTTTTTCATAATAAGTGAAATGACTGAAGAAAGTTTATTTTGTATAAATGACATATATGGTCAACATACATGGTACAACAAAGATATTTTTGCACAGTATTATTTACAATATCACAAAGGATATTGTGAAGCATGCGGTACTTCTAAACTATGCGGAATATCTCCATATGCTTGGTTTGTTAAGAAAAAAACATTTTAGCTTTTTAAATAAAACTTAATAACTAAAATTGCTTTTGATTACATTTTTTATATAATAAACATGTAGTCGAATTCTAAAAACAAAAGGATGTGCCAAATGCATGAAGTTAAAAACTATAAAAATATAACAGAATTAATTTCAGACACCAGAAAGTGGCTAGATCAGAATTATCAAAATTATCCATTTAGATATAGCGTAATTGAAAATGCAAATAGCTTAATTGATTTTGGTAACGGAACTACAATCGAAGAATCAATTGAATACATTGCTTCTAATATAATTGAATATATTGGAACTTCAAAAAGTGGATTCACAGTCCTTAGAAAAAATAAAGATAATAAAGTTGAATACAATCAAATTGTTTTTATGGTTGCTGAAACTTCAAAATACAATTCTATAAAAGAAGAAGTGCAATCAATTGATGATTTTGTTGGTAAATATAATGATCAACTCATAGTAATGTTTGATGGCAGATACTTATTAAATAATAAACCAGAATACTTTGACGATGAATGTTTTTTATCGGAAAAAGAACCTTCTAAATTACAAACCTTAGATAACGAAATATTTAAACTTTATAATACTTGTCAAAATGATTAATGTTAATAAAGCCGTGGGTATTATTATTGAAAATAAAATTGAAGTATTAAATCAAATAGATGCTTTGAAAAAAGCATCTCAAATTATTTACAATGATATTGTTGAAAACAAAATTTCTAATAGAGATATAGAAATCTCTGATTTAATTGTTAAATTAGCCAACGGAATTTTAAAGAATATAAAAAAAGCTCATAGATTGTAAGATATTTCTTTTTCTAATTGTAATTTACTATCAATTATTTTTGATAATAAATTCATTTCTCTGTCACCATATAAAAAGAAATTACCGCATATTCTACTTCCGTGAAAATCTACTGGTAACTCTATGTTTGAAACATCATCAAAATATGTGTGCCTCTTACTTTTCTTCTCTCTAAATTCCATTCCTCTTCTAGTACTAGTATAAAGATTGACACCAAAATTTTTATTTTCTTTTTTAATTAAAATATCTATTCCATGTTTAAAGTCTAAATCTATATTGTAAATAATATTATCAAAATTGCTTTTCTCTTTTAAAAATAAACAAAAGTGTAAATCTCTTACTAAAGATGGATAAGTTTGTTTTAGTCTAAATTCCAAGCCTCTCATGATTTTATCTGAGAATTTTTGTTCATTAAGCCATTCAATGTTTTTTGATATGTAAAGATAATTAACATAATGAATTTGAGTTGGAACAATTTGTTTGTTGAAAACATATTCGTAAAAAGGCGTAATGTATCTTGGAAAACTTATTCTATATTCTGATTCTTCATTTTTTGTACCTGTAAAATCTAATGTGAAGTTTTTTATCTGCTCTTCAACTTCCCTAAAGGTTAAATTAGTTTTATCAAGGTCATTTGTAAAATCAATAATATTCATAAATATCCTTAAGTTTTTAAATATTGTTATTAAGCATATTAATATTAACATTTAATAATTGCAAGTATATTTTTATTAAACTTGACATAATTAGTCTTATCTTATAAATTAAATATAATAAATTTAATTTTTTAATAAAAGGTTCAATTATGATAATTGTACATGATGGAAGAGCACATGAAGATGATTTCTTAGCTACTTGTGTATTAATATATAAAACAAATCAAAGAGCATTAAGAACAAAAGCTACTACAGAACATTTAGAAAGTGCTTTATATTGGGTTGTTGATCAAGGATTATCTTTTAATCCAGAGTTACATAATTTTGATCATCATCACATAAAGGAACAAATTTGTGGCTTTACTATGGTTCTTGATTATCTTTATGGAAAAGATTACAGAGAAGATTTTCCGCAACTTAAATTTGTTGAAATATATGATAGTTATGGACAAAAAGCAGCAGCAAAGTTTGCCAATGTATCTGAAGAAAGTTTAAATATAATATTCAGTCCTATTAGGAACTCTATCTTATCAGTTTTTTCTAAAATTACTGGGGAAATTACTGATCCAATATATTCACTAATGAAAGAAATTGGAAAATCTATTTGTGAAGAAATTGAAAACAATAAAGAATTTATGCAAATTATAGAAGATGGTGTAAAGCATTTTTTGTTTAATAATATTAAAATATTAGATTTAACTAATTGCAAAATAAAAGATGGATTTAAAATTGAAAATCTTCCAACTAAAAAGTATTGCAAAGACAGGAAAATTGAAGTTGATGTTATATTAACTATAGATAGTAGAAATAAAAAAGGTGGATACAGAATGGTAAGTAACAATGTTGATATAGTTAAATTTTCACCTAATGAAAAAGCTAATTTTTGTCACAATAGCGGATTTTTAATAGCATTCAATAATATTGAAGATTATAAAGAAATTTTAAATCAAACAGAAGTAAAGAAAAAATAAGGTTATTATCTTAAGCGATTCATCTTATAATCTCTTCCTTCTCTAGTAGAATCTCCTCTGTATGCTTTATCGTAATCTTCTGGAGATGCTTGTTGTTGTTGCTGTTGTTCTGGGAATATAGATTTATAACCTTCTTCTCCAGCTTTTTCTTTTATTAAATCCCTTGTAGTTCTTGGGATCTTTTCGTTTCCAATTGTATCTACAATGAATTTAATAGTTGAAATTGCATCTTTATCTAATATTTTTCCAAAAGAACTTAAGATATCTGCAAATAATTTTATACTAGTGTTTTCATGATTTTTACTTACATCAGAATGATGCATGTCTTCTTGATCACGATTAACTTCTTTGGCATCTTGTAATTTTGAAGCAAAATTCTGGAAGAATTTTCTGAACATAACAATGTATTTAGAACTACTACCAAGATAAGCTCTAATATTGCTAATTAAATTTGATATATTTCTCATTGGCATTTGATTTGAATAAGTACTTAAAAGATGCAATAAATTTATAACTTTAACTTTGTCTATACTTTTAAATTTTTTATCGTAAAATTCATCAAATGTATCCCTAATACTATCACCGCTACTTAATATATCATCTATTAAACCTTTACAACTTGATCTTAAAAAATCAGTCAAAAACTTAACATTGTTTTTGTTTGGTTGTCTTAAAATTTCAGATACAAAATCAGCATTTTTACAAGTAATTAAATTTTTTATTTCATCATTAAATTCCAAACTTGGATTTTTTTCATATTTTCTAAATAAATCATAAAAATTTGATACATAATCTTTGAAACTATCTCCAAGAAAGTTTTTAATTTCAGTTTTTTTATCTTCTGGTAAATTAAGATAATCTTCGGCTTTAATATAACTACCACTATGATCTGAAATTAGATAACTTTTGAAACTATCTCCAAATAATTTTTTAATTTCTGCTTTTTTATTTTCTGGGAAATTAAGATAATCTTCAATTTTAATAGACCTATACATTATTAAATCTCTATAATTATACCCAAGAAAGTTTTTAATTTCAGTTTTTTTATCTTCTGGGAAATTAAGATAATCTTCAATTTTAATAGACTGATATTTTATTAAATCTTTAGAATCATTTCCAAGTAAGTTTTTAATTTCAGCTTTTTTATTTTCTGGGAAATTAAGATAATCTTCAATGTTAATTGAATTAAATATTATTAATCTTTTATAATTATCTCCAAGTAAGTTTTCGAGTTCGGTTCTTTTATCTTCTGGTAAACTAAGATAATCTTCAACTTTAGTAGACTGATATCCAAATAAATGATAAACATTATCTTTAGATAAATTTTTAATTTCGGTCTTTTTATCTTCTGGTAAATTAAGATAATCTTCAATCTTAAGAGAATACCTAGAATTATTTAACATTGAATTAAAAAAATCATTTCCAAATAAGTTTTTAATTTCAGTTTTTTTATCTTCTGGTAAATTAACATAATATTTAATTTTAATATTTTTAATTTCTATATAATCTTTAAGTTTATCTCCATATTTTTCTACTAATTCTTGTTTTTGTTTTGGTGGCATGGCTAAATATTCTTCTGCAAACAGATGTTTATTTGGAAAATTATGCATTCTTGCATTAAGATAATTTAATTTTAAATCTTTAAAATAAGGATTGTTAAGAACAAGGTTCAACTGCTCACTATACAAAATTATACCAGTTGATACATATATTTTTAAAAGTGGCTCAGATCTAGTTGTAAATAGAAAATTAAATTGTTCATCTGAAAGAGTATGTCCTCTTCCAATATAGTTCTTTCTTTCTTCATATGTTAAAGATCTAAACCATGCTAATTCAAGATTACCCTTACCTAATTTTTCGTTTTCTGCTTCTTCCTTTGGTGTTTTTCGTTCATTTTTAAAGACAGTTGTATCAACACCTTTTTCTTTTAAATATTTTAAGTATAAATCTGAATTTGATGTTATTATTTTTGGTGTAGTTTCATATGGATCTTGCATAGTTTTTGCTGTGTCGTTTTTTCCATCAGTAATTTCAATACCTCTTCTTGTGGCATCAACTACAACTACTTTAAGATCATCATTTCTTGTATTATCATAAACAAAGTAGAAAGTTGAATCTTTGGTATTCCTGTAACCATGAAATTGTGAATTACCAGGTTGAGATATGCAAAACTTTTGACCTCTACCAAGAATAATACACTTGTCTACTGCGTTAGCTTTATAAACCTTTATCTTTTCATCTGGTGATTTTGCAACTAATTCTTGATCACTTACATCACCTGTAGATTTTTGTAAGCTTTGGTGAAATTTCTTTTTTTCTTCATCTTCATTTTCGCTATTTTTAGAATGTACAGCAGATGCCCAATGAATATAATGTGAATATGGATTTCCTGTATCTTTTGGCTTTCCTATAATATAGTTCCCAGTTACATTTCCATCATCATTAAATGATAAAACAGGAAGTTGGTTGGCTATTACAAATTTATAATAATCTTTTAAATCTTGAGAGAATTCTGCTTCGCCAACTGATGGATTTGTTTTATACACATAAGCTGCTGTTGGATAAATGTTTTTTTGTTGTGCTTCAGGAATTGAAGCAGAAAATATCTTATTGAATTCATTTGTTGTTTTTATAATATTAGGATCAGTACTAAGTACAGGCTTGCCAGCATTATCTACTGTATTGCCAAGTATTTTAAAAGCCAAAGCCTTTGGTTTTAATTCTTCTAATATTAACAGCCATTCTTGAAAATTAAAGTTCATAGATTATATAATCCTTGCTTCTCTAGTAGAATCTCTTGTGTATGCTTTATCGTAATCTGCTGGAGATGTTTCTGTTTCTTCTTCTGGGAATATAGATTTATAACCTTCTTCTCCAGCTTTTTCTTTTATTAAATCTCTTGTAGTTCTTGGAAACTTTTCTTTTCCAATTGTATCTACAATAAATTTCATAGTTGAAATTAAATCATTTGTACTATATTTTTCCATATGATATGGATTTCCATCAAATATTTTTCTAAACAACTTAAGAGTTTTATTTTCATTAAAGAAATTCTTCTCTACTTTAGAATGATGTTGCGAACCTTCGTATCTATCGTGACTGCTGGCACTGCTTAAATCTGAAGCAAACTTTTCAAAGAATTTTCTAAACATAAATATGTATTTAGAAACATTACCAAGAATGTTAATCATGTAATTAAATATAATATCTATATTATCCAATCGCATTTGATTTGAATAATTACTTAAAAGATGCAGTAAATTTATAAATTTAACTTTTTCACCCTTGAGTTCTTGAAATATGGTAGTTAATGCGTGTCTGTCATTTAAATACTGAAAATCTACTGCGTTTGGACATGTTTCAAGCATTTTAGTCATAAATTTAACATTGTTTTTGTTTGGTTGGTCTAAAATATCGATTAAGAAAGTTTGTGTTCCACAATTAATCAATTCTTTTTCTTCATCAGTAAATTCTAAAGTTGGGTTATGTATATACTTTGCAAACAATCCACCATAAGAGTATGGAGATATCTGGTTTTTAATATATTTTCCAAATAACTTTTTTGTTTCTATTTTTTTATCTTCTGGTAGATCAAGATAAGTTTGAATGTCAAATCTTTGAATTTTGTTTTGAAGTAGTCTAGAGCCATTATTAGCATCAGTGTATAAAAATAATTTTTTCAATTCTGTTTTTTTATCCTCTGAAAGATCAAGATAGTATTCAAGGTTAAAATTTTCAATTTCTTCTAGAAGTTGTGCTCCATATATTTTTCGCACTTCTATTTTTTTATCTTCTGGAAGATCAATATAATATTCAATGCCTAATTTTCTCTGAATATTTTTGACAAGATTGTCACCATAATTAAACAATCTTTCAATTTCTGTTTTTTCTTCTTCTTTAAGATTAATATATTCTAAAACATGAAGCTTATTAACATTAATATAATCTTTAAGTTTATCTCCATATTTTTCTGCCAACTCTTGTTTGTATTTTGGTGGCATGGCTAAATATTCTTTTATTGCTAGCTGTCTTTCTGGAAGACCATTCATTCTTGCGTTAAGATAATTTAATTTTAAATCTTTAAAATAAGGATCATTAAGAACAAGGTTCAACTGCTTACCATACAAAACTATACCAAGTGATAAATGTTGTTTTAAAAGTGGTTCAGAGTTAATTGAAACTAGCCAATTAAATTGTTCACTTGAAAGTCTGTGTCCTCTGCCAACATAGTTTTTCTTTTCTTCATATGTTAAAGATTTAAACCATGCTAAGTCTTTATTTTCCTTACCTAATTTTTCATGTTCTTCATTTTCTTTTGCTGTTCTTTGCTCGTTTTTAAATACAGTTATATCAACGCCTTTTTCTTTTAAATATTTTAAGTATAATTTTGAATTTGAGGTTATTTCTGTTACTTTATCGGTTACATATGGATCTTGCATGAATTTATCTGTTCTATTTGAGCTATCAGTAATTTCAATTTTACTTATTGTGGCATCAACTACAACTACTTTAAGATCATCGTTTCTTGTATTATCATAAACAAAGTAGAAAGTTGAATCTTTGGTATTCCTGTAAGATTGAAACATTGAATTGCCAGGTTGAGATATGCAAAACTTTTGACCTCTACCAAGAATAATACACTTGTCAACTGCATTAGATTTATAAACCTTTATCTTTTCATCTGGTGATTTTGCAACTAGTTCTTGATCGCTTACATCACCTGTAGATTTGTATAAAGTTTGGTGGAATTTCTTTTTTACTTCATCTTCACTTTCGCTATTTTTAGTATGTATAATAGTTGCCCAATCAGCATAATGCAAATATGGATTTCCTTCACTTTTAGATTTTCCTATAATATTATTACCAGTTACATTTCCATCATCATTAAATGATAAAACAGGAAGTTGGTTGGCTATTACAAATTTATAATAATCTTTTAAATCTTGAGAGAATTCTCCTTCGCTAACTGATGGGTTTGTTTTGTACACATAAGCTGCCGTTGGATAAATGTTTTTTTGTTGTGCTTCAGGAATACCAGAAGCGGTAAATATCTTATTGAATTCATTTGTTGTTTTTATAATGTTAGGATCAGTACTAAGAACAGGCTTGCCAGTTTTATCTACTGTATTACCAAGTATTTTAAAAGCCAAAGCTTTTGGTTTTAATTCTTCTAATATCAACAGCCATTCTTGAAAATTAAAGTTCATAGATTATATAATCAATTAACTTTAAATTATTGTTGTATTATTAAGAAATTTTTATTCCAAATAAAATATTAATAATATCCCTTATAATCATAAAAGAAAATGAAATTATTATCATAATAGGTATTAGTATTACTACTATGAACCAATCAACATGGTTTAATTTATCTAATTCATCATTTTCTTTCATGTTTAGTTCTCTTAAATTAAGATTTTTTAATATTGATAAAATCTAAAGAAGAAAATAACAGAAATGCAATTCCATAAACTCCTGATACATATGAAAAAATATAATATTTAAAATATAATATATCTAAGCAATTAGAAAAATTAACAAAAGGAAAGGTAACAAACAAGAACAAAGAAAAAACATAAACAATTTTATTGTATAGTTTTAAATTTGATATATCATGTTTTGATTCAAAAACATTAAACATAAAAGGCAATGAGTAAATGCCAATTAAAAAACTAAATCCAGCAATCATATAATTCATAAATGTAAATCCTTTCAATTTTTAGCATTATAAAAAGGTTAGTTGTATTATGCAATACATATTTTTTAAAATTATAAGTTTTTGTAATAAAATGTATCTTCAAAACATGGCAGTTTAATATGTTTTATTGTAATTTCATAAAATTTACTGTAAATTTCTTTGTAGAGAACAAGTCTATCTTTTAAAGGTCTTAAATACCAAATATCATATTCATTGTTCAAATAAATTAATTCTACCTGCTCAAAGCAGTAATTTAAATTTTTATTGTTGGTGAATATTATTAACTTAAACCAATTATTGGTTTTTTCTTTAAGTAACTTTATCATTTCTAATAATTTTATATCAACATTAGTGAATGTAATGAATATAATTTTGTTTTCTAATTCCAAACATTCTTTGAAGTTTTTTATTTTAGTGTTGAAGCTATTAACTATGAATTCATAATTCATAATTTTATAGTCTTGCATAAAATAATCATGATTTAAATTAAAATTATATTTTTTATTAAGTATACTCGGCCCAAGTTTGTATTCATTAAAATCACTATAAAATTCAGTTATTTTAATATTATCAAAAAACAAATGTGATTTATCGTATATTTCTTCGTATTTTGATTCTTTTAAATATTCTAATATATCATTGAAGCTGTAAAATCCAAGTTGAAATAACTGTTTTTCTTTAATATTAAGAATATCATTTATTATGATACCAGAGGCACAATCATTGCCAAAATGAACTAATTTTGTATTTCCATCAATCATTCTATATTTATAAGAGAAAAAAAAAATAAACTTTATAAATATGTCATGTTTACAAAATACACTGGTGCGTATGTAATTAACCTTGATAAAAACAGTGATAGAAAAATAAAATTTCTTAAGGAATGGAATAATATTGATGATAGAATCAATATTATAAAAGCTGTCGATACGACAAATGGTATGTGGTTAAATTACGAACATAAAATGTCAAAAAAAGCAGTAGAAGAATTAAAAGAAGCTATAGCAAAAAAAGAAAGAAAAACAAATTCATCTCTTACAGAAGGTGCAGTTGGTTGTTACCTAAGTCATTTAAAGTGTTGGAGAAGATTTATCAAAGAATCTAAATCAGAAAATGATTATTGCTTAATATTTGAAGATGATTCAACAATACCAAAAGATCTATTTGAAACTACTAGTAATATAGTTAATAAGATTAATACTAAATGGGGAATGATTTTACTTGGATGGCAAGCTATTAATGAATATTTTGATTTCAATGAAGATTTATTGATACCTAATAAATTTTGGTTCACTCATGCTTATTTATTAAGTAATTTTGGAGCAAGAAAACTTTTAGAATTACATCATAAAGTCGAAGTTCAAGTTGATGCTTTTATGTCGAACAATATAAAAGAAGTTAAAATATTTGGAGTTGTTGATAATATTTGCATTCAAAAAAATGGTTGTGGTTATACTGATATTCAAAATCTTAAAACTGCTAAAAAAAAATAAACTTTATAAATATGTCATGTTTACAAAATATACTGGTGCATATGTAATTAATCTAGAGGAATGTGGCAATAGAAAAAAACAATTTATCAAGGAATGGAATAATATTGACTATAGAATCAATATTATAAAAGCTATCGATACTAGAAATCGCATGTGGTTAAATTACGAACATAAAATTTCAAAAAAAGCAGTACAAGAACTAAAAGAAACTATAGTAAAAAAAGAAAGAAAAACAAATTCATCTCTTACAGAAGGTGCAGTTGGTTGTTACTTAAGTCATTTAAAATGTTGGAAAAGATTTTTAAGTGAATCTACATCAAAAGAAGATTATTGTTTAATATTAGAAGATGATTCATCAGTACCAAAAAACTTAATAAAAACTAATGATAATCTTGTTAAAAAAATGAATACTAAATGGGGAATGATTTTACTTGGATGGCTTCGTGCTGGTGAGCCTTTACCATTTAACGAAGATTTAGTAATACCTGAAAAGTTTTTTGGTACTTATGCTTATTTATTAAGTAAATTTGGAGCAAAAAAACTTTTAGAATTACATGATAAAATTGAAATTCAAGTTGATGCTTTTATGTCAAATAACATAAAAAAAATAAAAATATTTGGAGCTATTAATAATGTTTGCTATGAGAAAAACACTTGTGGTTACACTACTGTTCAAAACATTCCATTCTATTAAATAATTTTAATTTAATAATAATTATATATATTAACATGCAAGAAATGGTTGATTGCTATGAATGTTGTTTTTGTAAAATAAAGTTCCATTCTGGTAGCTATTGGAAAGGGCAAGGAGATCCAATTAATTGCCCAGAATGCAACTGTGAAAAATTAAATTATAAATACTGTGCAATAATATATTTAAATTCTAGGGATAAAAATGAAAACATTTGAAATTTACATGATTGAAGAAGATTTTTTAAGAACCTATAACTTAAAAAGAAATCAATTATTTTGTGAGTTTTTAGGATTTGATCTAGCACCAAAAGATGGGCCAGCATATTCAAGAACATTCGCAGGAAGAAAAAATACAAACCCAAGGAAGATATTTGTTTCTGATGGCGATGGCTTGTTTGAGAAATTTATTCAAAGTGCAATTAAAGAAATGGGAACACTTGCAGTCGCTGGTGCTCTACTTTTTCTTAAATTTTCATATAAATCAATTTCTTATATTCTTAGATCTGCTGGTAAAATATTGCTTAAAGTATTACAATACTTAGGTGTAATAAGTGCAAATGCATTAAAGAATTTATATATTTCACTTAAAAATTATCTTAAAAAAAGCAATTATTTTACAGCTGAAGAAAAACAAGCAATAGAAGAAAAATTAAATCAAGGCAAATAATGTTAGATTATCCCTTTAAGTTTATTTAAATTGCAATATTTTTTTAAATTTGCACTTTTGTAATCATCAAAACTAAATTTAAATAATTCTATATCTTTTTTATGTATTTTTTCTACTAAATCTATAGATTTAGAATTGTAATAATGCTTGAAATTCTTATGCTTTGCTTTATGTGAATTTCCATGATTAGATTCTAATTTCTTCCTAATTTTTATGTTGCTTATTTTTTTTATTACTTTAAAATCTTCATTTAAATTGTGAAAGTTTATTATATAATCAACTACAATATTACTATTAATATTTATGTAACTGAAATATGAATTATGCTTTTTTAACTTCTTTATTCCAACTTCATCTGTTACCTTTTTAACCCAATCATTAAAAGAAAAGTTTTTATTTTTTATACTTTTCCAGTAAGGGTCATTGGTTTGATCAACCATGCTTAATCTATAATTGAAATTTGATAGCATCCTATCCCAAGGATTTCTAAAAATTACAAATTTAAAATAATCTCTAAAATTTACTCTATCTGAAATTAATTCTTTTATTTCGCCTATAGTTTTATGACCTGTTTTAAATTTATCTGAATAATCAAAGTAATGTTTTACAGATCCTCCTGCTGTTTTCGGTATATGTACAAATATTAATGGAATTAATACTTTTTTCTTTGATGTTATTATCATATAGTTTTCCTTTCCAATAGATTTTTTATTTTTTCTTTATTTTGAAATTCATCAAGATAAATGTATTCGTAATCATCAAAACTAAATTTAAATAATTCTATATCTTTTTTGTATATATTAGCTACTAACTCTATGGTTTTATCATCATAATAATTTTTGAAAAATTTATGATTACTGTCATGGACATGCATTCCTTCTTTGGTTAAGCTTCCATGGTTTTTATTACTTATTTTTTTTATTAACTCAAAGTCTTCATTTAAATTGTGAAAATTTATTATATAATCAACTCCTATTTTTCCATCTAACTCTACAAAATTATAATAACTGTATTTTTTCATTAAATCATTTATGTTTTCTGTTTCGGTAATATAAGAAATCCACTCTTTGAAATTATAATTCTTTTCTTTTACATTAATCCAATACTTTCTTTTAGCCGATGTCTTGTTAGCCTTCTTTAAAATATTATCTCTGCTTCTGAAAGTGAATTCTGATAATATTCTTTCCCAAGGATTTCTAAATATTGTAAATTTAAAATAATCTTTAAAAGGAAGTTTTTTACTCAAATGTTTGTCATTGCAAATTTTATTTTTTATGAATAATAAGTTATTGTGACCAAAAGATATTTTGTTAATTTTCTTAAGTTTACTTGAAGTTTTATCAAAGTAATCTTTTATAGATCCACCTGCTGTCTTGGGTATGTGTGCAAATATTAAAGGCACTAAACTTTTTTCTTTTGATATTATTATCATACAACTTTCCTTTCTGTTAGACTCATTATCTTTAATTTTTTTGAAAATCATAAAGATTAATGTATTCTTAATTATCAAAAATAAAGTAAAACAATCCTATGTCTTACCTGTATATATTAATATAATTGTCAAAATATATTATTCATGTAATAATTACTTGCACATGCCTAAAAGCAAGTGAATGTAACCATTTTATTAATCTTAATTAATATATAAATCTATGAAGTTTAAAAAATGGCTATTGTTAATTGAAACAGATGTTAAGAACTGGGAAAATGAAATAAAATCTTCTTCTTACAGTAGATCTTTTGCATTTGAAAATTGGTTTCCTACAGAAGGCAGAGTTTATATTCCATTTGAATCAGAAGAATCAGAAGATTCAAAAATTGACAAAGATATAGAAAACTATTTTAAAGACCATGAAAAGTATGAAATATTAGATTATCCTAAAGGATTAGCTGCTGATAAAATTTCAAAAAGACCAATGAAAATTGGAAAAATATTAGAAATGGAAGCTAAAAAAGAAGAAAATAAAATAAAATCATCTTATGAAAACAAACAAATTTCAGACTTAAAATATCAAGATGAATTAAAATGGAACAAGGAATACTATAAAGGCCTTTTATCTACATTCACTTCGTCTAAGTATAGAGTTGGAGTTAAATCTACATCACCATATATGATAGTCTTCAGTAGCATTCCTGAAGATATTGCTGCAATGTCTACTAATCGTAATTGGACATCATGTATGAATCTTCAAGGTGGAGCAAACAGAGAAAGCGTATTTTGTGAAATAAAAAATGGTGGATTTATAGCTTATCTTTGTCTTAAAGATGATAAAAATATTGAAAAACCATTAGCAAGAGTGCTTATCCGTAGATTTGATAATAAAGCAGGTAAATCAATAGCAGTATTAGAAGAAAGTGTTTATGGAAATTCTTTAGATGGATTCGAACAACAAGTTCAAAAATGGATTGATTCAAAACAAGGTAAAATAAAACCAGCTAAATATATTCGCAAAGGTGGCTGGCATTCAGATACATTTGGAACTGCTGACCCTGATGATAGTGCTAGAAAACAACGCATAGATATGACAAAAATATTTTATCCCCAAACAGCTGATGGTCTGTTTAAGATGTTAGAAAAAAAAAGAGAACCAGAAATTGCAAGAGACATATTACAAAAGTTACTTGATCCAAATTTAGTCCTTGATGAAGAAAATAAAGCTAAGCTTATTAATTTAATAAACTCTGAATGGACTATCAATACTTTTGTATACAATCTTTATGCTGCTGATTTCAAAAGAAAATTATTTTTAAAATATCCCGAACTTTTAAATAACCAAGAATTTTCTAATTTAAGAACTTATGATCGAGAAAAATTAGCTAGAGATAATCCAAAATTTAAAGAACTTCAAAAAGACTTAGCAACTAATGCAATCTTATCTTTTGACCCAAGCAATCCATCTTTAAAAATAAACAATCCTGAATATGGTAGACCAGAAGCTTACAGTCAAATTACTGATATTGTTTTAGATTTTTCTGGTACAGGCAAATTAACAGAACCTTTAATTCGTAAATTAGTTGAAATTTCAGAATACTTTTTAAAAATATATGAAGCTGAAAAAGATAAAAGTTGGGGAGGGCCATTTGGAATCATCAAGCATATCCTTGGTTTTTTAAGCAATGGAGATGCAGATACACCTACTGTCATAAAATTTTACAGTCGTTTATTACCATATTTTAACGATGATTTATTTATGGATGGATTAGGAACTGCATTGGCTCGATTAGGAGAAAATGGGAAACAATTTTTGCCATTTTTACAACAAAAATTACAAGAATCTAAAGATAATAAATATATGAAAGAAAAATATGAATATGTTATAGATTCTATTGAAAATGGTACTGGTAGATCAAATAAATATAAATTTTATTAATTTAGAAAATATCTGACCCAATTGTGAAGATATTTTGAATAATGCACAACAATATAACATATTCTAATTAATGTGCTATAAATATCACATGAAAGATGCCATCATTATATCAGATATTCATCTAGGCAGCGATAATTGCCAAGCTAAAGATCTAAACCACTTTCTCGATAATTTACCACTTACCAAAAGACTCATACTAAATGGTGATGTTTTTGACTCTTGGGACTTCAGAAGACTTAAAAGTAGCCACTTCAAAATATTAGCAAAATTAAGACATCTGTCTACTCTAATTGATGTTATCTGGATTCATGGAAATCATGATGGCCCTAGTGAAATAGTATCTCATTTACTAGGATCTAATGTACATGAAGAATATATCTTTGTTTCAGGTGATAAGAAAATTATCTGCACTCATGGCGATAAATTTGATGACTTTATAGCAGACTACCCTTTAACTGTAAGAGTAGCTGATTATCTATATAACTTTCTACAAAAACTCGACAACGATTTCTATTGGGCTAAATTAGCTAAAATGAGCAGCAAAACCTTTTTGAAATGTATTGAAAAAGTTAAAAAAAAAGCAATTAAATATAAAGATAAAATGAAATGTGACTTGATTTGCGTTGGGCATACACATTGTCCAGAAGCAAATGATGGAATCTATTTTAACTCTGGATGCTGGACTGAAAAAGATTCTACCTTCTTATTAGTGAACGATGGCACTATTACCTTGGAGAAATATGAAGAAAATTATACTAATATCTGATACATCTTATCCTGATGTAAATGGTGTTGCTACTACCATGTATAACTACCAATCTAATATAAAAGAATCATGTCATCTTTTGTCAAGTCATGATTTCAAGTCTTTCAACTGCCCTTTCTCTAATGATGTTAAACTTGCTTATGATGTCGAATTTGACAAAGATCTATTCACTGGTAACTTCGCTGTGCATATTTTTACAGAAGGTACGCTAGGACTTTTAACAAGAAACTTCTGCTTGCAAAATGATATTAAATTTACCACATCTTATCTTACTATGTTTCCAGAATATATAAAATCTTATACCAGCATTCCACTATTCATCACAAGAGCTTACTTTAAATGGTTCCATAGTCGATCATCTAAAGTACTTTGCTGCACTAACGACCTTATCAATAAACTATCTTGGCTAAATCATAATAATATGAAAGTATCTCCAAAAGGCGTAAGCCTTGATTTATTTAAATGTAAAAGTGATCTTGCAAATAATAATACTGCACTCTATGTCGGCAGAATATCAAAAGAAAAAAACTTAGATGCATTTTGCCAATCTACTCTAGCTATACAAAAAATTGTGGTAGGTGATGGGCCTCTTCTTCCTTACTATAAACAAAAATATAAAGATGTTTATTTCTTAGGCAAAAAAACTGGAGATGAACTAATCAAGGCATATCACAATGCCGATGTCTTTGTATTCCCTTCTAAAACAGATACCTACGGACTAGTTATGCTTGAAGCCTTATCTTGTGGTCTGCCTGTTGCTGCTTATCCAATTAATGGTGCTTTAGATCTACAAGATGAAAAAACAGTATTCTGTAATGAAATATTAGATATAGCTATATTAAATGCATTTTCTAATTTAGATGTTCAAGCATGTAGAGAACATGCTGAACAATATAGTTGGAGTATCGCTACTGATAATTTTTTGAATAATTTGATTTTTAATTAAAAAAACAATAGCCAACAAAATAAAAATATTTGAAATAATAAAATTACAATCCCAATGGTAAATCCATACTTGTGATTGCTTATCAATATCTTTTTCCAAATCATCAAGCTTAAACATGTTCCAAACATCTTTAACGCTGAAAATAAAGCAACCGATCCAGAGTCTAACTTTATTAGCCAAACACCTAATAAATTCTTTTCTTCATATATCAATACATTTTGAAATCTTATTATAAGATATAAATCTACCGCACTTATTGATAATATCATTGTGAATAAAAACCAAAAAGCAATGTTTTTTGTTGTTGTCATATTACCTATCTATATGAATAAATTATTTAATTATCAAAGTTGCCAATACTTCATAAATCCTTCACATTAATTGATGTATTTTTATAAAAATTTTTTTAAAAAAAACAATATATAAAGTAAGATTATTTTTAACTACTAAGGAGAATACTATGGGAGCAACTTCAAACGAGGGCGTAGGTCAAGGTTCAGTAACAAATATTTATCCAAGAATTTTAAATGATGTTGTAAAATCAGAAAATCTTGTTTCTTCAGGTTTTACTGGCATATTAAGCATTGTTGGTAGCGATACCAATGCTTTAACTATTATATCAGGGCCAAGTGATGGAGGCCCAAGTGATAATGCACAAAACTTGAATTTATATGGTGGAACTGGTAATTCAACTGGCGACAACGATGGTGGTAATATTGAAATTATTGGTGGCGTTGGTAATGGAAATGGTGAAGGTGGTGATGTTTATATCGCTGGTGGTGAAGGTGGCCCAACTTCATCTTATAGCGGAGAGGTAACCATTGAAGGTGGTTATGGTGCTGATGATGAGGTTGATGGTGGTGATGTTTATATTTATGGTGGGCCAGGAAGTTTTGACAGCGGAATTTTTGGTAATGGCGGTCAAATCTACATGGCAGCTGGTCGTGGAGCTAGTGGCGGTGGTAATGGCGGTGACTTTACTGTATATGCTGGTGAAGGAAGAGGAGATGGTGGTAATGGTGGCAGTATTTCACTTAATGCTGGCGATTATGATGGCGATTTCTCGCAAGCTGCTGGATATGTAGAAATAGTTGCTGGTAGTGTTTCTAATGATGGTACTGTTGCTGGAAATGTACAAATATATGCTGGTAATTCCTATTCCAGTAAAACTGTAATTGGTGGAGATATTAATCTTCAAGCAGGTCTTGGCTCAGTAAATGGTCGTGGTGGTGATGTTAACTTGGTTGCTGGCAATAGTGCTGGAACAGATAGGGGTGGTGATGTTTACATTACAGCAGGCACTAATAGTGGTGCTGGTAGAGAAGGTCAAATTTATTTTTCCTCTATGACAAGAATGCCAGTATATGCTGATGCTACTGCAAGAAATAATGCTTCTGGTGGTGGAACCAATGGTTTCTTTTGTTATAACACAGCATCAGGAAACATGGAAGTATTTGTCGGTGGCACATGGAGAACAGTTACCGTTTCTTAAATTTTTTAATTTTAAATAACCAAAAACTCTTTTTCATTAATTTGAAGAAGAGTTTTTTTATTTTCACACTTATATAAAGCACATGGAAATTAATAAAAATTATTGGATGAATGAATTAATTCATCCTTTGTCACCTAATGAAGAAGATGTAAAAATTTACAGCGATAACTTATTAAAAGGAAGTGTATTGCTTTTAGGCTGTACACATAAGTTAATAACTTTAAGTGATTGTCAAATGGATATAGATCCTTGGTATCAAGGTTCAAATGTTATAGTACAAGAATGGACAACAAATAGAAAATCTTACACGAATATTATAGGAGATGGAGTTTTAAATTTTACCAAAGAAGCAACTGATAATTTATTATTAATGTGTGCTAATCATAGTAAAATATTCGTAGCAAGATCATTTAATGAGAAGTTACCAGAAATGAAGATAGCTAATTTCTTCCCAACCGAAAATGATTTTAATATAAAACCTAAACAAACAATAAAATTCGATAAATATTCTTTTTACATTTGGAATTTTATTTCATGAACGCAGATGTTTTAAAATTAATAAATAATTTGGAAAAGTCACAATGGAGTTTCAAACCAGATTTTAATTTCATTAAAGATTTTAAAATTATGACAAGATCAGATTTACAAGATTTAAAAATGGAAAAAGGATATTCCACTTGTAAAAGTTCTGGATCAACAGGTGAACCAGTTTCAGTTGAAAAGTCATATTATGATTCTGTGTGGTTTGCTGCTAGTAATTTAAGAGAGATCATCTGGAGAAAATGGGATGTCTCTAAAAACATGGCAACAATTAAACCTAATATTAATATTTGCGATATGAATTCTTGGGGGCTTCAAGCAAAAAATCAAGGTAATGTATATTGCATGAATTATCAACCAATTTCAGTAATACAGAAGTGGTTAGAAGAAAAGAACCCACATTACATTAGTTGTTTGCCTTCTATATTAAAGCAATTAGATTTATCTAAAATTAGTAATTTTATAGATAGCAAAGGAACTGGAGAAAAAGGTGGTACAAATTATTCAAGTGAAGAATGTGGAACAATAGCAATTACATGCCCAGATAATAAAAATGTATATCATGTAATGGAAAACCATATCGTTGAAGTTGATACTGATGGAGGATTAATAATATCAACTCTTTCAAACAAATATATAAGAAGATATAAACATGGAGATCATATTGAATTAGGCACTTGTCATTGTGGTAGATCATTGCAAACTATAAAAACAATACAAGGTAGAACAAGGAATATGTTTATAATGCCAAACGGTGATAAAAAATGGCCTTTGATTGGAAGTTTAGAATTCGATAAGTTTGGTATTAAAAGATATAAGGCAATACAAGTATCAATAGATCAATTAGAATTACATATAATAGCTAATCCTTTAAATGATAGAGAAATTGAATTAATTAAATTAGTTCAAGATAAATTAGACAGTTCAATTAAAGTTAACATAAAATATGTTGAAGAATTTTTAGGTTACAAACATGAAGAATTCTTATGCTTGATTAACAATCAATAACAACTATATTGCCACTCTTGTTTACGCCTATATTATCTTTATGCAAATCATCACTACTTATACCAGCTTCTACTGCATTCACAAGATTATCAGTTTCTTTGTATTTTTTTAATATTTCAAGACCTTGTTTTGCGTAAAATTCTGATTGAGATGATAATTTCCATTGTATAACATCTATTAAAACTTTATATTCTTCTGAAATTTCATTATATTGTTTTTTTAAATACCCTAGCCAGTTAGTATCAACTTTTTCTTTGTAGCTTATAATGTAATTTTCTTCACCGTAATCTTCGTCATAGTAATCTTCTTCATATTGATGGTATACCTTAACCACACCTCCTGTTTCTTGTATTTCTTTTTCATTTATCTTCTTTTCGCATTCAGACTCTTCATTCCTCGCCACCCTTATTACTAAATTACGATCTTCTGTATTATATACTTTAGCATAAAATCCACCGTCTAAATAACTTGTTGGTTTTGCAAGATTATACTTTTCTGAAACACTTTTCGCTACTTTTAAAAATCGTTCCTCTTTTGTTCCTTTAATATCAGATAATGATTTCAGAGACATAACTGGTAATGGTTGAGGATTGTTTAAATCAATCTCTGTAGATTCAAATCTCATGAGCCAATTTCTAAATTTTAACATAATATATTTATGTGTTTAAATTTAAATTTATAAAGATAAATACCTCTATGAACTTTAAAAGCTGGCTATTATCTGAAGAAGAAGAAAAAGATATAAATCTATCTAATCCTAATTTGACTTCTACTATTCCTCCATTGAATACAAGTGTATCTAATCCAAAGTTGACTACAACTATTCCTCCATTAAATGCAAATTTATCTAATCCAAATTTGACTAATACTAAAATTTATAAGCTTGAACTTGCAAGTAACCAAAAAGTAAAAGCACTTGCAATCGAATACATTAAAGCTAAAGGATTTGCTAAATTACCTATTGAATTTAAGAATTTTTTACATAACAAAAGAAAAGCATACAAAGGCTACAAGAAGGCTGATGGTACAAAAAATTCAGACTCTGCTTGGTATCCTTCAGACATAGAAGTAGCTGAAAAAAATGGACTGCCAAACAATTGGATGGATTCTCAAATAGAAATAATAAAAAGTAAAAATGAACAAAAAAGTAATGATAGATTAGAAGAACTTGCAATCTATTATGGGAAAAATGGAGCAAGTCCTTCGAAACATACCTCTGATAAAAAAGATAAAAGTCTTGCCTTATGGCTAATTAATAAGAAAAGAAATCCAAACCCACATGAAGAATCAGATGATATAACTTGGGCAGATATGGTTGCATTATCTAAAAATTGGAATAAAGAAGATTTTCCTTACGAACTTCCAGGTAATTGGCGTGAAATAAAACCAGCAGGTGAAAAATCCCTTGGAGAAAAATTAGTAGCAAATATATTAAAAGAACTTGAAATTGAAAATGACACAGAACATAGAGATGACGCTTGTAAAAACAAGATATGTTTGCCATTTGATTTTTCGATTACACATAATGGAAAAAAATATTTAGAATTTCATGGTGGACAACATTATTATCCAGTATACTTTGGCTCAACAGAAGAAAAGACAGACCAAGAAATAGCAAAACATGCTCTTGATAAATTTGAATATATCCAAGGAAATGATAAAATAAAATACGATCATTGTGTAAAAGAAAATCTTCCATTTTTAGTAATTCCATATTGGTTATATGAAACCCCAGATATTATTAAAAGTAGAATTAAACAATTCTTGGAAACAAATGAATTTAACGAAACTTTTGCAATTCCAAATGTACCATCAGATTATAAAGTTAAACATGATAAAATATATGAAAATTTTTTAGCAAAATCAAAACCAGCAGAATTAAACCCAACAGAATTAGTTTACCCTACAAAAACATTTGAACAATTTTTAATTAATAAAATTCTTTAAAACTATAAATAAACTATGAACTTTAAAAGCTGGCTAGTAATCTCTGAAATGGCAAAGTCCTTTTCACCTAAATATCTTGAAACAAATAGTTTACAGGCTTTATCTGAAAATTTACCAGAATCTGATTTAAAAGCTAGATATAAAAGACTGGTATCTGAATGGGATAAAAAAAATAATACATTAACTCCTAGTGATGTAACGCCAGGAAGTAGGAAAATTATAAATTGGAAATGTGAAAAAGAACACACATGGCCAGCACCGCTTAACAATAGAACAAATGGTAGAAATTGTCCTACTTGTGCAAACAAAAGAATTGGCGATGATAATAGTTTACAGGCTTTATCTGAAACTGAATCAAATCCTGTTTTAAAAGCTAGATACAAAAGATTGGTATCTGAATGGGATTATGAGAAAGATGAATTTGGATTTAAAAATAAAAAAGATGACGGAGAACAGCTTACTCCTGCTGATGTAACCACCTCGTCTAGCAAAATGATAAATTGGAAATGTAAAGAAGGACACATATGGGAAGCAAGAATTGACAATAGAAAAAATGGTAAAAATTGTCCTGATTGTTCAATTACAAACAAAAGAATTAATAAAGACAATAGTTTACAGGGCTTATCTGAAAATGAATCAAATCCTGATAAAGCTAGATATAAAAGATTGGTATCTGAATGGGATTATGGGAAAGATGAATTTGGATTTAAAAATAAAAAAGATGACGGAGAGCAGCTTACTCCTAGTGATGTAATGCCAAAAAGTAACAAAATGATAAGTTGGAAATGCCTTGAAAATAAAACACACACATGGAAAGCACCGCTTTACAATAGAACAAACGGTAGTAATTGTCCTGATTGTGCAATTGCAAAAGCTTCTCTGAATAACCAAATAAAAAATGATCAGAACTTAAAAAATTTAGGTATTCATTTTAATGATAAAAAAAATCCTGACAAAGAAGATCCGCTACCAAACAATCCACTCAGTGACTTTCTATATCAGAAAAGAAAAGCATATCAAGACCTTAAAAATAAAACAAATTACACTAGTAGTAAATGGTACAAAACAGATAAAAAAGTTGGTGAAGAAGCAGGATTGCCAAAAGGTTGGTATTTACCTGTTGATAAAAAAGGCATTTCAAAACCTGCTAAATTAGTAGGAAAAATATTAAATAAATATTTTGATGATGTAGATTCTGAATATATAGATAAAGAATGCAATATCACAACTGGACAATGTTTTAGATTTGATTATTCATTCGAGTACGATGATCAAGAATATTTCGTGGAGTATCATGGAGAACAACATTATTATCCAGTATACTTTGGATCAAGAGAAGGTAAAACAAAACAAGAAATAGCAAAAGATGCTCTTAAACAATTTTTATATATTCAAAAAAATGATCGTAAAAAATATAATTATTGTTTAAATAAAAGTTTTCCATTACTTGTAATTCCATATTGGAAAAATGAAAATAACTTTGAAGATATAATTTTGAATTTTATAAGACACGATGATGAATTTGACGATTTGTTTGCAAATCCAGATGTACCAGATGATAGAAAAAAATATCACGATAAAATGTATGCTAAATATTTAGCAGAATCAAACCCAACAGAATTAGTTGAACCTACAAAAACATTTGAACAATTTTTAATTAATAAAAACTTTATAAATATATAAACTATGAACTTTAAAAGCTGGCTATTATTATCTGAAAACACAAACATTGCTCAATTATTAAAGCAATCCAATGATCCAATAATAAAACAAATTAAATCAAATGTAACAAAACTTGTAAATGCTTTCGCTCACAACATAAAAGAAAACATCAAATCCACTTTCATTAACTTTTATACTTGGAACTTTTATAATTCAAAAGAATCAAACTTTCAAACCCACATTTATTCCACTAAAGATTATTTAATGGCTAATTACCAAAAACTAAATTTAACCGATCCAAACTTCACACTTGAACAACTAACACAAGAATCAGATGAATGGCACGAAGAATTAGAAGCAAACCAAGCAATCCCAGCTAGAGAAGCTGAAACTTTTATAGATTTATCTCATTTAGGATCTCAATGGAAAGGCTGGCGATGGGTTTCCTTAGATCGTTATAAGTGCGAAATGGAAGCAAAAAGTGGTGGGCATTGTGGTAATGCTGCTGGTATAGAAGGAGATAACATCCTATCTTTAAGAGATCCGCAAAATATAGCAAATCTTACTTTTATCGAAAATAAAGGAATATTAGGCGAAATGAAAGGTATGAAAAATTCAAAACCATCTCCAAAATTTCATCAACCAATAATAGAATTACTTAAAAATGACAAAATAATAACCATCAAGGGCGGTGGGTATTTACCAAAAAATAATTTTTCATTAGATGATTTAAGTAATAAAGAAGAACTACTCAAATTAAAACCAGATTTAGATTTTGTAAACTATCATTCAAAACCAGAAAAAATAAAATATCTTACTGATGAAGACATTGAATATCTATTTGATAAAGCAAAAGACAAAGAAAAAATAGAAAATTTAGTTATTAAAAATAAACAAGATCTTTCCGATGACAATGTTCACCAGTTACTTAAAAATACAAAAAACACATACGAAATGTCAAAAATAATAATTAAAAAGAACCCACAACTTTCTGATGCTATTGTTCTTTATTTACTTGAATTTGCACATGACAAAGACGATATGGCTAAAATTATTTTAAATAACAAACCAACGATTTCTACTAAAGATGTTTCTACTTTACTTGATAAAGTAACTAACAAAGACGAAATAGCAAAATTAATCATTGAGAAAAATACAGAATATGGAAGTAATAAAGTTGTTAATGATAATAAAATTTATTACTTACTTTATCATGCAATTGATAAAGAAAGCATAGAAAAACTATTAGGAGCGTATAGCTTAAATAAGCTTTTTGATAGTACTGTTGCTGAATTTCTTAAATCTTCTAAAGATAAAGACAAAACGGCAGAAATAATCATAAAATACAAAACAAAACTTTCTAGTAACAATGTTTATAATTTGCTTCATTTTGCAAAAAGTAAAGCAAGTATAGCGAAACTATTAGGAGCATATAATATAAGCAATATTTATGAGTTTGATATTTCTAATTTGCTCCATTTTGCAATCGACAAAGACAAACTGGCAGAAATAATCATAGATTATAAAACAAATTTTGATAATGAGAGTGTTTATATTTTGCTTTATTATGCAGTTAACAAAGAAAATATAGCAAAGCTGTTAGGAACAGATAATATAAGCAAGCTCGAATTAACTTCTATTAATCGTCTGCTTGATTTTCCGAATGAATACATAAATAAATTCCCAGATAAACAAAAAATGGCACAAGTTTTAAATCACTATCACACAAAGAAAACACCAGAAATTCAAGAGCTAATAGATAAATACCTACATGAACTTTAAACAGTGGCTGACAAACTACTAATTTATAAAAAATCAGTAGTTCATTTTTATTATAGTTTTTTTATATATACCGATATGCAAAATTTTAAAGAATGGTTGCTAAAAGAATCGCTAATATATGACATGTTCGATCATATGTTGGATGATTTTGTAAAATATATAGATCCAAAAAAAGAATTAATCCAGTATGAATTGATAAACGATACGATTAAAAATCTAATTTCTAATGCAATTCACGAAAAAAGTCTTGAACCAAAAATTTCTGGGAGAACTCAAGTTTTGGAAGATAAAAATTGGTTTAGGTTTTCTTTAGGATTCTTTAAAACAAAACCAGACTTTAGATTAGAAGATTTAAAAAGAGCTATAGATGTTACTATAGAAATGATTTCAAATGGCAAAATAACTAAAAGAACAATTGGTTCAATAGGATGGTTTGGATTAGGAAAATTAGCTAAAAATAATATAATTGAAAAATCACAAGAAGAAAACAAAATCTCTAATACAAAAAATAAATTATTTTCAAAAAAAGGAATTACGATTGATGCAGATTCTAAGTACAAAAAACTAGTTGCAGAGCATGATGGATTTTCCTTGTATTATGTTCCACCTGTAGTAAATAATACTGAAGATGAAATAAATTCAAGACACAGAGTGTTTTGCTCTTTAGGTAGAAGCTCAGATTGGTGTACAGCTACAGCAACTGGTGATTATCATAAAGAATACAAATATGTACCAGTTTATATTCTTTTATATAATAATAAACCAAGATACCAGTTTTCTCTCAAAAATTCCCCGCCAACTATTGATGAAAAAGGAATAGAAAGAAAAAATGTACAATTTAAAGACAGTAAAGATAATGAAGTTAGTTTTTTGTTACCTCTTGAATATGATTTTTTAAAACAATCAATTCCAAAAGAAGTTCCTTTTCATAATTCAGATGGGAAAGAAGTAAAGCCTTTTAATAGATTTTTAAAATCTAAGCCTGATAATATAAGAGAATCTATAAAAGAACAATTAAAAGAAAATCCAATGGAAACTTTATATAACTTGAAACATATTTTAAGCATGAATTTAGAAAATCACAACGAGATCATAAATTTAACTTTAAATTATATTGAAGAAAACACAAAGACTTCTCTGGAAAATGATGTCTTTTATCCAATGATTGAATATTGGGATGGTGATAAAGATAACTTTGTGTTTAATCTAGCAAATAATTATTATGATAAAATCAAAAATCATAGTTGGTTTATAGATCAAGCAAATGAAATATTGCCAAAAGGAATTAGCATTTCTACTTTTGTAAAAATTACAAAGATTCAAGATGGCAATGGAAAAGTACTATTTCCGTTAGAAGTAATATGTAGAAAAATTATTTTAAATTGTTACGAAAACTGTGAAAAACAAATTTTTGAGTTTTTAAGTAAATTTGAGTTTTCAACAATAGAAAAAACATCTACTAATGAAGCTAATACAATTTTTGAGTCATTCCACAACAGCATCAGAGAAGAATATGTAAAATTTATAAAAGTTATAACCCCATATGACGCAGATAATATTTATTACTTCATCCAAAAGTCGCCAAGTCAAAAAGACTTCTTGGAATTATTAGAATTTGTTTTTGCAGATACATGGAATGAATACAATTGGAGCAATGTATTTGGAAATTATCATATACTTGAGTTGTTAAAAGGAGAAAACGAAAACTTTGACATTGTTGAAAATCCAGATGTGCTATTGCATATGCTAATTTGTGGGATTGATGGCAATGGAGAGAGTGGTGTTAGCAACTTAATTCATTATTCAGACAAAAATACATTAGCCAAACTTTGTAAAAATGGTGGTTTAAAAGAAATATTTGAAAATATTCATATTGATAGTAATAAAATAAAATACATCAATGCATTACATGGAAAATTTGAAGAAGAAAATAGTTGTGTGACTAATTTTCTTTCTGTTTTAGATGAGGATGCTTAATTTTAAAAAATAATCCAACAGCTTTAGAAATAGTTTCTTTTATTTGTACAAATAAAAATAAAAAAGCACTAGTTGAAGATGACTGTGATTCTAAAGATGCTAATGATTATTTGAAAAAATTTATTGATCTTTGTAATTAGTAAAATAAAAATGACCTTGTAAAGTTAAATTTACTACCATAAATACCTACATGAACTTTAAAAGCTGGCTATTAATAACTGAAGCAAAGAAATCAAGCGACATTGCCAAAGAACTTCTCGGCAACGATGATTTATTTAAAAAAATAAAATCTATCATTCCAACAAATATACCAGAAAAATTACAAGGTCAATTACTTCCCATCGCTGCATTCTACTACAACCAAGAAGAGCCACAAATTGTGGTTCTAAAAGACTACTTGGAAGATTATGCCAATCTTGTAAAAAACCAAAAAATGAACATCATTACAGTAAAAGATGACCTTACTGTTGATGGCGATTTTAAATCTTTTATCCATTGGACTGAAATAATTGATGTTTTAACCCATGAAGGCAAAGTTATCAATACACCAATACAAGGCGATCTTGAAGGCCAAGAAGTAATCGAACATTCACCAGACCTTAAGATAAAGGTTTATCTGGCAAACTCAGCAAATCAATGTATCGTACTCGGCAAAGGTGAATCTTTCTGTATATCAAGACACGGCCCACATAATATGTTCCAAACTTACAGAGATACTAAAGTATCAACTTTCTACTTCGTTTATGATAACACAAGAACTGATGACCTTGCAATTACTGTAGTTGATGTAACAGAACATGGTATTGAACTTACAGATCGAAAAAACGACACAGCAAAAACTATGCAAGATCCTTATCAAACTACACCAAAAAGAATAACATCAGACCCAGATTTATACTTTAAATATTTAAAAGAAAAAGGAATTGATACAACTGTATTCAAAAATATACCAAAATCACCAGAAGAAGAAGCTGAACAGGCAAAATTAGGTAAAACAAATTATAATTTAAATTGGTTTAAAGCACTATCACCAATAGAAAAATCTAATTACATAGGAAGAGTACATAGACTTTCAGATCCTCAATTTGATTATATACATGATAACAATATTGCTTCATTATTAAAACAATATGTTAAAACTGGTTTGAAACTTGAAAATTATCAGCTTAAAAAAGTTATTGCTAAAAAAGAATTAAAAGATATTTATCTGCATAATAGATTGATATTAGATAGACAACATGAAGATCTTTCTAAAGAAGAATTTAATTTATTTACACCAAAACAACAAGAAGAATTTTATAATGTTACTGATGAATTAAAAATTCACAAAGCTCTTCAAATTGAAGACTTTTCTCTAGTAACAGAATTGATCGAAAAAGGACAAAGCGTCCCATATTATGCTGCTGGTCACGCAATAAAGGCAGATAGACTTGACCTATTAAAATATTTTGTAAAACACGGCATTATATTAGATTCTTCTAATCCAATTATGTATGCAGTAAAATATGGCAAACTTGATATTTTAAAATACTTGATTGAAGAAAAAAATATTAATGTACTACACAGTGATATTGAAGATGCTTTTAGACAAAATAATATTGATATTGTAAGATACTTAATTGATGAAAAAAATATCTCAATACCTTATAACGCTGTTAGTATTGCAGCAATGCATGGAAACCTTAATGGTTTAAAATATTTGATTGATGAAAAAAAGAAAAATATCACATCTGGCGATGTAAAATCTGCAAGTCTTTCTGGAGAACTTGATGTTTTAAAATACTTTTTTGATGAAAAAAGTTTTATACTACAACCAAAAGATTTCCCATTTACTATCAATAATGCAAAAACACAAACAGTTAAAGATTATTTAATACAAAAACAAAAAGAACAAAATAAATAAACTATGAACTTTAAAAGCTGGCTATTAATCTCTGAAAGTATACATGACCCTTTTAAAGAAGCAGAATCTAATCAATTAACTCAAAAGTTATGTGATTGGATAAAAACCCACAACAGAAATCCTTCTAAAAAAACATCAATACTTGGTGGTACTCATACTACAAGCGGTGAAATTTCTTATAATATTGATTCAGAAGAAGTTATGCTAGCAGACTTCTTGCAAAGCAGAAAAACTGCTAAAATTATTAATATTAATTATTTCCCAACAGATGAAGATATCTTAGATAAAAACAATATGTCTGGCTTGTTTGATTCTAAAAATTCTAATCATGAACTTGCTCGTGAACTTGCAAGTAACCAAAAAGTAATAGAACTTGCAATAAGATACAAAGAACTTGGAACTGGAGAATATCCTGCTGAATTTAAGAATTTTTTAAATAAAAAAAGAATCGCATACCAAGACTTAATTAATAACATTAAATCAAGATATACTTGGTATCCTTCAGACATAGATGTTGCCAAAGAAAATGGACTACCAGATAATTGGATGGAAAGACAAAATGAACTAATGAGCAATCAAAAAGTAAAAGCAATTGCAATAAGATATAAAGAACTTGGAAAATATCCTGCTGAATTTAAGAGTTTTTTAAATAAAAAAAGAATGGCATATCAAGACTTCATTAATAACATTAAATCAAAACATACTTGGTATCCTTCAGACATAGATGTTGCCAAAGAAAATGGACTTCCAGATGATTGGATTGAGCTTCAACCTGAATTAAAAAGCAACAAACAAACAAAAGAACTTGCAACAAGATACAAAGAACTTGGAAAATATCCTCCTGAATTTAAGAATTTTTTAAATGCTAGAAGAGCAGCATACCAAGACTTCATTAATAACACAAAAAATGCAACCAATGTTTGGTATCCTTCAGATATTGAAATTGCTAAAGAAAATGGACTTCCAGATGATTGGATGCTTAAACAAAGATAAACTTAACAAATAATTGTAAATAAACTATGAACTTTAAACAATGGCTAATACTATCTGAAAATATAATCGTAAAATGGCAAAAAGATGATGCTGTTTTGATTCCTGCTAAAGATGTCATTTCTTTTGATTTTTATTATCAATGGGATAAAGGACATTCTGAATACTTTATAGCTGCTTTTAAAGCTGAAAAAAATGGCTACTCTTCAATTGGTGCTAAGTCAACTCATGTAGGCATAATTAGAAATTCTCCCCTTCATGCTGGTTCAGGAGCAGATTATGGGTTTATTAAAAACTTAATACAAATAATTCAAAAAAATGGATTAAAACCCATTCCTTATAAAGAAGAAGGTACATTCATTGATAAACATATTTCTAATGCTGAAAAAGAAATAGGACAAAAACTTGATGTAGATCTAGTAAAAACTGGCTTTACAACTGGCCAAGAATTACCTGATTTTGAACTAGGACAATCTGCCACTCATCAATTGACAAAAAGTGTTTCTGTTTCTAGAGCTACAGGATCATGGGCACAATTCTTTGAAACTATTGATGCAACATCTTTAATTAATAAACTTGTAGATTTTATGGAACAAGCTGCAAAACCTTTGTTAGATAATGATCTGCTAGACTTTATTGAAATTATTAATAGAAAAAGCGGAAACCACAGAACAATTTATTCTTCTAAAGGTAAAAAAGATTCAGAAGACTGGAAGGCTAATAATATTAAAGCTGTATCTCAATTAAAATTTTATGTTGATAAATACTTAACCAATGCTCCTTTTTTAAAAAAAGAATTACTAAAAATAATAAACATAGAAGGATCTAAAAATGCAGATAAATGGTTCGGGGCAAAAGCAGTACCTAAAGATTATGCGTTACCATTAGATAAATTGTTTGAATTAAACAACAACTCATATGCAGAAGATAGTATTATTGATGCGTTTCTTAAAGCAATAAATAATCAAGATAAAATAGAACAATTGGAAATTCTATCAAAAAATCAAAACCTTGATTCCGTTTATTATTTAAAGAGTTATTTTTGGGCTAACGAATTCTATGAAGATATGTTTACATCTGATAATATTTTTAATTATCTTATTAATGTTTATGAAATAGTTGTTAAACATGGAAAAGCACTTAAGTCTGCATTACAAGAACATTTTGATTACTTCTTGAAAAATATCAAAGAATCATTAGAAGAAGCTTTATCTGATAAGCCTTTTTTAAGCAAAAATAATATTAAATATTTATCAGAAATAGCTCCTGTTATAGGACTTAAAATTTTACAATAAATAAACTATTTTTTTAATACTTCAATTACACTTTCACATACACCATTATAATCACTTTTTAAACTAGTAACCTTGCCAACCCATGTACTATCTTGAAACTCACGCATCCACTGCGGAGTTGGTAATTTAACCTCGCTACCTATCTTTACTGGCTTATCACACATGTAAGTGTACTTATTGTTTATTATTATCTTTTTTAACACAGGCTTTTTCAACACAGGCTTTTTCAACACAGGCTTCTTCAACACAGGCTTCTTCAGCACAGGCTTCTTCAGCACAGGCTTCTTCAGCACAGGCTTCTTATTTGCTTTCAATTTTCCAATCGAACTTTTACATTTATCTGAATTAAAAAACCAAGTTTGAAAATGAGCTTCAATATCTGGTGGAAAATAGATAACTTGCACTTTGAAATCTTCTACTTCTTCTTTTTTAATGCCTTCTAGTATTTCATACCGTTTATAATTAATTGGTAGATTTTCAGGGGCAAGAGATTCGTATAAAAAGTCCTTGCCTTTATGTTTAAATGTAATAATCTTTTTTACAATCTTGTTATATGTGCAGTCTGATTTCTTTGCCATGTTAAATTCCTTTAAAAAATATGACAATTTATTTAATTCCAAAGTAAATATAATAATTCTTTTATTAAAAGCAAGAATTATTTTGTAAATAACTATTTAATAATTAAGAAAGTAAAATATTGTCAATTCAAAGCACCTTTACAAACATAGAAAAAGAATATTTTTTAAAAAAATTAAGTTCATCTTTTTCATATCTCGAATATGGGATTGGAGAAAGCACAATACTTGCTTTTTTAGAACCATCAATTAAAATTATTCGTTCTGTTGAAACAGTACCTATGTATATAGAAACAGTAAATGCAAGTTTAAATTTCATTGATAAAGATGTTAAAATTGACTATATCGATATTAATTCAGATGATAATAATTGGGGATACCCAATAAGCATAAGCAAAATAGAAAATTGGTCTTTGTATCAACAATATTGTGTTGGCAAAAGTTTTAATCTTTGTTTGATAGATGGCAGATTTAGAGTTTCTAGTTTTATTCATACTTATATAAATGCTCCTGTTGGTTGCACTTTGTTAATACATGATTATCCAATTGAAAATACAGGAAGAAATTATTATAAAGAAATTGAAAAAATAGCAAATAAAAAAGAACAAGTTGATTCTTTTGCTATGTTTTATAAAGATGAAGATTTAAATGAAGATTTACTTCTAGAAGCAAAAGAAATAATAAATATACATACTAATGATCCAAGATGATTTTATTTGATTGGTAAAATTTAATATGAATAAAAGTAACATTTATTAAAATATAAATAATATATAAATTATTAATTTTATGGAAATAAGTAAGTAGTAAATTTATGAAAAATACAAGAACAAGAACAAGAACAATATTTTCTCTTGATAGTGGTGGTTCTACAACAGAAGCACCAACTACAACTACAACAACGACTACAACAACGACTACAACAACGACAACAGAAGCACCAACGACAACGACTACAACAACGACAACAGAAGCACCAACTACAACGACTACAACGACTACAACAACGACAACAGAAGCACCAACGACAACGACTACAACAACGACAACAACGACAACAGAAGCACCAACGACAACGACTACAACAACGACAACAACGACAACAGAAGCACCAACTACAACGACTACAACAACGACAACAGAAGCACCAACAACTACAGAAGAACCAACAACAACAACTACACCAACTCCCACGACTACACCAACGCCCACGACTACACCAACACCCACGACTACACCAACACCCACAACTACACCAACTCCCACGACTACACCAACGCCCACGACTACTACAACTACTACAACTACTACACGAAGACCTTGTACTCTAGGATATATAGCGGAATTAAAAGCACAAATTGCAGATCTTACTACTAAAATAGCAAAGGGTAAACTAAGACAAATAGAACTTGTAGAGTTGATATCTATTCTAAGAAGAGATATTGCTACAGAAGAAAGATTAGAAGAAGAATACCGAATAAAACTTGTTATTGCTAATGAATGGTATCAATACTATACAGATTATCAAAATCAATTCAAGAAATTAACTGGTGGCTTTGGATGTTGGAGTTTAGCAGATTCTTATCAACATGCAACGACTGGTAATGATGCAAGTGATACTGTATTACAACAAGGTATTGAAAGAATACTTAAAAGAGCAGCAGAAGCAGCAGTAAAACTGGAGCTTAAACTAATTACGAAATATGCAGTTGGTGCAGTTGCTGTTACTGCACTAAATGCAGTAGGATATTATGGCGGGATTGGTCTTTTAATAATTGCAGGTACTGGTGCTCAAGGGTTTTGCGATGGATTGGATATCGGTAGAGGTTTATGCTATTTCGATGCATCAAATTATGAAGCTAGGATGGAAGAATTTCGTGAATTAAAACTTAATAATATTCGTATTTTACGCAAAAGAGAAAAAGAACAAGAAGACTTACGCAATACTATAGGCCCATGGATTGTTCTTAGGAGCGATCTTGTTGAAGAACTTAAAAGATGCTCAATAAGAGCATATCCATATAATGCTTCAATGTTAAATATGAATTTTCAACCAATACAGTGCGGAACTATTAAAGAAAATTTAAAAATTTCAATAAATAAAATAAAAAAGTTTCATTCTAAAATATTAAGATTAGAATCAGATAAAAATATTAGAAATGAAGTAAAAAATAGCAATCAAGAAAAAATACCAGATCTTAAGCTTGAAATTAAAAAACTTAAAGGTTATAGAGATAAATATTATTTAAATAAAAAAGATAATTTAGGTTATATTGCTATTCAATTTAAAATAAATGCATATGAAGAAACTATTTTATCATATCAAAAATTATCAAAAAAGATTAATAATCAAAGAGTGAAATATGCTAAAGAACTAAAATTAGCAAATGAAAATTATATTTTGGAAAAACAAAATTATAGAGATCTTACTAAACAATTAGTTAATTGCTATAAAAATTAAAGAAAGAAAAAATAAAAATGAAAACTTTTAATGATTTTTTAAATAAAAAAAATGAAAAAAATGTTGAGTTATATAACGAATTTTTTAATTTAAGAAAAAAATTATTAGTAAATAATGGATATATTGTTGACAAACAAAACAAAAAAATTATTGAAAATTCTTTATCTGAGTATTTAAGTAAAGATAATCCTGCAAAAGAACTACTAAAAGATTTATCAAGCAAAGGTTATTCTTATAAAAATTTCCCACTAGAAGAATTGGAAAAAATCGTACTACTTTTCTTGCATAAAAGTAGCCTAAAAGAAATTGAATATATTATGTCATTTTTATCAAGAGATGTTTCTGAAAGAAATCCATTTGAAACTTACGATCCTTTTCTTTTTATGATGGATAATCCAACTTTTTACAAAAATTTAATTAATAATTTAGATGATTATAAAAAGTACAATGGAAAAATTAAAGAAATATTTGATTTTTTAATTGGCTATGTTCTTTATAAATTAAAAGGAGAAGATTACATCAAGTTTATTCAATGTTTAAATGATGATGAATTAGAATATGTTTTTGAAAAACTACATAAAGAAGGTTTTAATTTCAGCCAAAGAATAACAGTTGATAATTTATTTCAACTAATAAATACTAAAAAAAATGCTCCAGCATCATATTTTGAAAGATTAATAAATGCCTTTGTTGTTAATAGAAATACAAATGACAAAGAAATTGCAATTTTAGAAAGATTTATCGAACAATATAATAAAAACAATCCTACTGATCCCATCAAACCAGTTAATTTTGATGACTTAAGAATGAAAAATATAAACAAAAAAAACCCAGTCGTTTCTTTTTTAGCAAACATAGCAAATAAATTTAAATAATGTTGATGTTCTAATCTATCCAATCAACATACTTAGGATCAACATCCCAATCGTAATCTTTTTTATACTTGTAAGAAAAATCTGGTAGTATTTCTATTTTGTAATATGGCATTTTACATGCCTCACAAGCTTCTTTATAAGAATAATAAATTATATTGTCTACAACCCAAAATGCTTGCGGAGGAAAAATAAGACCAACAGAAGTATTGTTTATTTTTATATCCCATTGATAAACAGGAGGAAGATTATTTCCTTCTTCATCTTGCTCTTCTAAATCAGGTAGACAAATAAGAGAATCTTTATAAGATAAATTAAAAACAACATCTATTGGAGTATCTAGAATATTCCACCTTGATTCATTTATGTTAAATTCAAAGTTCATAGCATCTAAAATTGAAGTAACTTCAAGTTCTTTTGCATACGCCATGATAAGATAAGATACATCTATATCGTTTTCTGCAATATATACTTCAAATGAATCTTCTCCATCTTCACCAATTAAATTTAAAAATTCAGTCTTCATAGTTTACTCCTTATATTATAAAATATTCTATAACTTAATATATAAATATATTATTTTAATTTAGGAATATTATGAAAAGCTTTGAAAAATTTTTAGAAAATAGAAAACCTTCTGATGATCAACCTCCCGAACTGCCAGAACTTCCCAATCATCTTAAAGTAGGAGATCATGTTATGGTATCTCCAGCAAGCGGTAGATATAGAAAAGCTTCTCCAACTAATAAAAATATTTTTAAAAAAACATATGGAACAATTGTCGAATATCCTACAGAAGGAAATATGAGAGGTAAGGTTAAAGCATATTTTAAACTCCATAAGCCTGATGGCACAACCCAAGAGTTGACACTATGGTTCTCTATGCCAGATCTATTTATCAGACCAAAACATCTAGAATATCGAAGTAAATGGTAATATCACAATAATATTTTTTATGAATGTTTTTCTAAAAAAATCTCTATGTCTGCAAGTAAATCTATATTTTGTTCGACTTTTTCTTTAGGCCAATCCCACCATCTTATTTCCATCAATTTGTCTATTACCTTTTGCTCAAATCTATATCTTATAATCTTAGCAGGATTACCAGCTACAATAGCAAATGGTGGCACATCTTTGGTGACAACTGCTCTAGCACCAACAATAGATCCGTGACCAATAGTAGTACCACCAAATATCATTGCTTCTGTCCCAATCCAACAATCAGATCCTATTTCAATTGGGCCTTTGTCTTTTCCTTCTGGATAATTAGAGTTTGGGTAATATGATTTAAATCTAAAGTTACTTACAGTTGGGTAATGCATTGAAGCATGGTCGATAGGCCCACCACAAAGAAAGGTCACTCTTCGTGCAACTCCAGAATAGTTTCCAACGGTTATTTTTCCGTTTGGAAAATACATGATGCAGTCTTTATTTATGGTAGAAAGAGTTCCAAGCGTTATTCCCATGAATTTATTACAGTATTAATGCAATAATTAAATAAAACCATATTGACAATCAATTTTTAATTAGTTAAATTAGTTTATCGCATTGGGATGAAGAATTACTATTAGGTGGGAATTCTCAAAAAGCAATGTGTTGTTGCTGCCCAATGCGTTTTAAAGGAATTTATAATATGTGGATTTGTAACAATAATCAAAAAGTAATAACTGGGCCTTTGAAAACCCTACTTGTTAATGCTGCACATTTTATGATCTATGATATGGTAGGATTTAGTATACCACAAGATATGAGAAATAAAAAAACAATTGAAGAAATCATTCAAACTTTGAATGAAGAATGGGAAATAACTGCTGACTTAAACCCAATCTTTGAAAAACTATCTCCATTTGAAAAAATCTACGCAACACATTATGTCTTAACCCATTTCTTTAACAGTAAAATTGAAGCTCCTAATTTATCTTTGTGGATGGAAAGTACAATTGATGTCTTGTTTAATTTAATTGAATCTCATCTAACTGAAGAAATTGATACAGAAGATGAAGATTGGGAAGATGAAGATGAAAAATTTAAATACAGTATGAGAAAGCTTGTAATTGAAGCAGCTAAACAATATTCTGATGAGAAAGATATTCATAAAAAAAACATAGAAAAAAACAAACAGGTTGACTTTTGGATTGATCAAATAGAATTTTTAAAAGAACAAATATTGTTTGATGATGATTTCAATAGTATTCCTAGCATTGAAAACACAAGCAAAGAAACAATAGAACTTGTCTGTAGCTTTCTCGGAATAAATATTGAAGGACAACACTTGCCAACAATGAAACTTGAAAAGAAAACTATTGTTAAAATGATAAACGATATATTAAAGATGAAATCATGAAACTACCTTCTATCAATACCATTCCTCTATCCTATATCCAATCTATCCTTAAAATAGACACAACTTCACCCTCTGGTCTAACTTGGATAAAAAAATCCAAAATAGCTGGTACTTTAAAAGCTTATAAAGAAAAAGGAATTCTTACTGGAAAAAAATATTGGGTCATCAAAGTTCCTTATAACGGCAAAAGATACGACCTGATAGTTCATCGAATTGTATTGCTGTTGAAAGAAAAAGAGTTAGATCCAGATAAAGAAGTTGATCATGAAGATAACGATACATTAAACAATAACCCTGATAACCTTAGAGAATCTACCCATTCTCAAAATATGCACAACAGCAAAGTACCAAAAAATAATACTTCTGGTCATAAAGGAATCTTTTGGCATAAAGCAAGCGGTAAATGGGAAGTTAGAATAAGACTTAATGGAAAATTATGTAACTTTGGACTTCATGAAAAACTAGAAGATGCAATCAAAGTGGCTATTGCTGCACGAAAAAAACTTCACGGTGACTTCGGGAGAGATAAATCATGAATATTAATAGAAGTTTTTCAATGTTTATAATATATAAATTATTAATTTTAAATAAGGAATAGTATGAAAAGCTTTAAACTAATTTTTCATAAAATATCACTTGACATAACTTTAAAATTTGTTAATGTAATACCTGTTATTATATCCATTGATTTAATCAAGTAGTTTTAAAATGATAACTTCTGAACCCTTAATTGAAACCTTCGCACTTACTCCTCATCTAATTCTAATATTAGAACAAATTAAAAATGAAGATTATCCTCTCTATAAAGAAATAATCGAAACAATACAACAAAAAACCCAAACCCTAAAAACAAAATGAAAAAACTAAAATCCGTAAGAGGTATACCTCTATCCTATATCCAATCTGTCCTTAAGATAGATTCAAATTCACCTACTGGACTTACTTGGCTACATAGAAAAGATGTTCCAAATGAATGGAATACTAGATTTGCTAATAAATATGCTGGATCTGAAAATGGTACAAGAGATCGTTATAGAAGATGGGATTTACAAATTACTTATAATAGAAAAATATATCGTTTAAAATGCAGTAGAATCATTTTCCTCTTACATAAAGGTTATCTCACTAAAGGAAAATGTATTGATCACATTGATAATAATCCATTAAATAATAACCCAAAAAACCTTAGAGAATCTACCGATTCTGAAAATGCTCATAATAGTAAATTACCAAAAAATAATACTTCTGGTCACAAAGGCGTTTCTTGGTTTGCCCCATACAGTAAATGGATAGTGAGAATAAAAAAAAATAGCAAAGAACATTTCTTTGGATATTATGAAAAACTAGAAGATGCAATCAAAGTTGCAATAGCTGCACGAAAAAAACTTCATGGCGACTTCGGGAGAAATCAATGAAACTAACTTCTATAAAAAAAATACCAATAGAATATATCCAATCTATCCTTAAAATAGATCCAAACTCACCCTCTGGACTTACTTGGATTCCAAAAGAAGGTACATCACGGATCTCTAAATCTTGGAACGCTAAACATGCTAACAAAAAGGCTGGATTTAAACATATCTCTATCAAAAAATACTTAAGTTGGAACTTAGGATTCCGCTACCTTGGCAAATATATGAGCTTCAAATGTAGCAATATCGCATTCCTATTACACAATGGCTATCTAACCAAAAATATGTGCGTTCAACATGTTGACCATAACCCATTTAATAATAACCCTAATAACCTTAGAGAATGTACACGATCTCAAAATACTCAAAACAGTAAACTAAGAAAAAACAATACATCTGGTCATAAAGGCGTTTTCTTTACCAGAAATAAACGCAATTGGTATGTAATAATAAAATTAAATGGTAAATCTTACTACTTTGGTACTCATAAAAACAAAGAAGATGCTATTAAAGCTTCTATAGAAGCACGAAAAAAACTATATGGTGAATTCGGGAGAAACGAATGAAAAAACTAAAATCCATAAAAGGTATTCCTCTATCCTACATACAATCTATCCTTAAAATAGATCCAGATTCACCTTCTGGACTTACTTGGATTCCAAAAGAAGGTACATCACGAATCTCTAAATCTTGGAATTTTAGACATGCCAATAACCATGCTGGATGTATACGAAAAGATGCGAGAACTGGATATCAAAAATGGGTTATGACAATTACTTGTAATCGAAAAAATTTTAATGTAATATGCAGTAGAGTTGTTTTCCTCTTACACAATGGCTATCTTACAAAATATAAAGTAATTGATCATGAAGATAATAATGCATTAAATAATAATCCAGATAATCTTAGAGAAAGCACAAGAGGTCAAAATGCTCATAATAGCAAACTAAGAAAAGATAATACCTCTGGAATAAAAGGTCTTTATTGGAATGAAAAAACACAAAAATGGGTAGCTGAATTATATGTAAATTCCAAAAAAATATTTATTGGTTATTTTTTAGAATCAGAAAAAGAAAATGCCAAAAAAGCTATTGAAAAAACACGAAAAAAACTACATGGAAAATTCGGGAGAAACGAATAATCTATCAATTCTGTAATTTTAATATTGAAAATAAATATATCATCAATAAAATAAAAATAGATACACTAAAAGCAAATGAGAACCAAATATGCCACCAGTACCCTCTATAAACGATATTCCCCTATCCTATATCCAATCTATACTTGTAATAGACCCAACTGCCCAAACTGGTCTAACTTGGCTACTTAGACCAAATGCTCCTAAACAATGGAATACTAGATACGCTAATAAAACAGCTGGCTATAAACATGGCTCTAAAAATACCAATAGACAAACTTGGAGAGTAGATATAAAATATCAAGATAAAATATTCAAACTATTCGCCCATCGTATCATCTGGCTCTTAAATAACCAAACTATTGACCCAGAATTAGAAATTGATCATAAAAATGGAAATCCATTAGATAATACAATAGAAAACCTAAGATTAGATACTAAATCAAAAAATATGCAAAATAGAAAATTATGCTCTAGAAACACTAGTGGTATAAAAGGAGTTTATTATGACGAATTCCATAAGAAATATGTCGCACAACTAAGATGTAATAAAAAAAAGATATGCCTTGGTCACTACGATACCAAAGAAGAAGCTCAAAAAGTTGTTGTAGAAGCACGAAAAAAACTTCATGGCGAATTTGCTAGAAATGAATAGGATAATTTTGAAAACGCATCACCACCTCACGAACAACCTGATAAAGTATTTGCTAAATGCTGGGAATGCGGAATAGTTAAAATGTGCTTCGAACATATAGTCTGTTGCACTGGTACTCATTTCCATACCTGTCCAAAATGTAGAGAAATTATAAATAAAATAAACCATTATCTCAACCTACTCTCACTAGTCCTCTGCCTCCAAACTTCACGATCAATATCTCTCGCTGCAATTCCAGCACTGCTAAATGGATCTACCTTTAAACCACTTCCCCTTACTTCTGTACCCTGAATTGCTTGTGGCACTTCATCTGAAAATAAATCCCCTACCGTAGTAGTTAATGTACTCTTTGATCCAGATGCTGAAAAAGTATTAATGTATATCGTAGTACCGTAACTCGAAGCTTCAACCTTGTTCTTACATATAGCCTCTATGCAACTTCTTAATCTCTTCTTGTCAAACTCATCAATGTCAAAATGAACATCCGACCTTACAAATATTATCTTGTAATTCAACATCGCATGTAAATATATATCATTCTCATTCCTGTGATACGATATGTGATTCAAAACACCATAATCTTGCTTGAAATAAGACTCAACCTCTTCATGACTAATCGATCTGCTAGCATCTTCATAAATGTCAGAATAAATAATATCAAAAAAATTAGTCCAGTATAACTCAAATGTGTCATTCGAAATGTCTGTCTTAGATTCAGGAGGAATACCAAAATACCTAACTCGAAATACACTTCTAACTTCTTTAAACGCACCTTTAAGCTTTTCTTTGTTTATACGAGGATCTTTTAATAAACTGTTCCAAGCTGCTATTAAACCTTTTTTATTCTTCTGTATGTAAAAATTACTTATAAGCTCAAAATGACCACGATGCCTGTCAGACCTTATAGCATTTTGTAACTTATTGCTAAAAGAATAATAAATGTACTCCCCCTTTAAACAACTTGACTCATTGTTTTCAAACCATAATTTAAATTTCATACTTTATTTATATTTATTAATAACTATTTTCTATAACTTATTTAAAATTAAATAATCATCAGAATATTTATCAACCTTGTAATCATCGCTGTCCTTGTAACTATCCATTACTTCCTTAACCGCATTAATTATTATTAAATTATCCCCTGCCCTTAAAAACCTCTCCTCCTTACATAATGAAAATTCCTTTAAATCCTTAGATAAATTATTGTGGTTAACTAATAAAGTCCTAACTGTACCACGCTGAGATTCAAAACTGTCTTCCTTATTCCCAAGAATAAAATTCTTGTAACCAAAACTCTCTATGTAACTCCTAACTTTATCTTTTGATATATCCTTGTAATCCCCTACCCTCATTACCATACTACCCCTTTGACAAAGAGCTATAGTAGATTGTAAACCACTTGAACTTATCTCTAAACAATAAGACTTCCTAGCTGCCCATACTATCTCTCTTACTGCCTCTATAGAAAGACCTCCACTTACATTATGCAACGGTACATACTGCATCCTAAGATTAAATAAATCCTCTTCAAATAAATAAACAAATGGCACAATATTTCTCTTCTCACAAATATAAGAAAATTCCTTGCCCTTTTTATAATCATTTAATACCATCTTTGCAAAATCACTGCTTACCATCCACATCTTACTATCATCTAATTCATCATAATCAGCTATCCTATATGATAACTGAGAATGCCTTGTCCTTAATGAATCTTCTTTCAAATCATGGAACATCGTTACCTTTGCCTGTCTTGTCCTTATTAATGACCAATATTTAATCATCCATACTGTACTCTTGTCTAACCTTACATTACCTATACAGATCAAACCATAATCCTTACCTTCTTTTACAAACTTCTCTAATGCTAATTTTAAACTTGAATTACCCATGTACTCTTTTTCCTTATCCCATCCCATATTAATAAATGATCTCTCTGTAGTTTCACTTTGATTACCAACAATATACGCCTTTATCTTTATATCGTTTTTCTCTAAATAATTTATTGGCGTAGTATTTCCTATAACTGCTATCGCATCATCTATACTCCTATTTAATTCTTGTTCAGTTACTTGATTAGCAAAATAATTAATAACTTCTTCATGATTCCAACCAATCTCAGTCCAACCAACTATATAATTAAATATTCTATCTGAAACATCTAATTCATATGGTACACCCTCTGGCCTTCCAAACCTATGTAACCATTTTAAAAATGGAAGACAAATTGCCTTGCCACCATTCTGCCTTACCTTTTCTTGAATGTAACCCTCTTCTCCTCCAAAACCTTTAAAATGCTTATTGAATGTAGGCCAAACATCTTTTCTCATGCAAAAAAGACCCAACCCCTGCATCGGTATCTCAAACTCAATACCCTTACTTAACCTTATATCTGTTCCCCATGTACCATACATGTTACAGTTCCAACCTGGTATAAAATGAGTAGATTCAAACTTTTGATCGTCATATAGAAGTGGCCCATGAATTATATCTTTACTATCTTCATTACATTTTAAATATTCTTTCAGCTTTTTAATCGAATCTTTTACTAATAGTACATGGCAATCTATGCACATTACAAACTTACCACTTGCCATTTCAAAAACATGATTTCTTGATTGAGATGTTCCACCCTTTTCTGGGGCATGTATATACTTAGCACCTGCTTGATCACTTGCAATCTTTGTTTCATTGCATGACTCTGGCTTTGTATCTACTACCAAAAGCTCTACATCCTCTAAATCATGATATGCCTTTAATGCTTGCAATGTGAAATAAACCCCATGGAAATCATTGTATGTAGCCATTCCTATCGTTAACAACATATACTTCCCCTTATAATTATTTTAATTAAACTAGCTGTTTTATAATAGTTATTTTAAATAACTGTATTGAAAAAAAATTTATATAATAAGCAACTTGCATATCAGCAAGCTACATATCAGCAAGCTGCATATCATCAAGTTACATATCAGCAAGCTGTATATCAGTAATCTACATATTAATTTAACTAAAAATACACATATATTGAATATAGCGGAATAATTAAACTATGTTTGCATAAACTTTAAACCACATAAACGGTAAAAAGGTGAAAAATTGGTGTTCAAAAGGCCAGCCCTGTACACTTTACAGTGTCTTTTTTTTACACGCCCGTAAATTTTTTTTATTAAATACTAAATTAATACATGAAAATAAGGTTCCTCAAAGAAAAAGATTTTAGCCATGGTTTTATTGAGTGTTTACAAATGTTCGGTAAATCACCCTTAAATATGTCTAATATGATGGTTGTTTATAAACAGCGAAAAAAGCATGGTATAAAAACATTTGTTGTAGAGGACAAAACAACCTTTAGGATAATAGGATCTGCAAGTCTTATTTTAGAGCCAAAGTTTCGTTATGTAGAAAAGTGTGGTCATTTGGAAGATGTTTGTGTAGTTGGCACACATCAAAATCAAGGAGTTGGCAAGAAGTTAGTAATTCATGTGTTAGAGTATGCCAAAGCAAACAAATGTTATAAGGTTATTTTAAACTGTACTGAGGAAAATTATACTTTTTATAATAAGCTTGGGTTTAAAAAACATGAGCATGGCCTTAGAATCGATTTAACATAGGTTTACAGCGATTAACTATGTAGATTTAACGGTAGCATCAAAAAGTCTTATATAAGTGATTTAAGAGCATTTAAAGAAGTTTTTTATAATTAATTAATAAATCACAACTTTCGCATAATTTATTAGAATTAACAGAGTCGGATAAGTTGCAGCTACAAAGCAGGCAAATATTTTCTTTTTTTGGTTTTTGAGTGGTAGAAGAATAGAGTTCTATTTTTTCCAAAATAATTTTATATTCAGAGTTATTAAACAAGTAATTTTTTAGTTTAAGAAATTCGCTAATTATTTCATAATTTTTAGGAATTGTTTTATTATTAAATAACTTGTGGAAAAAAGTAATACTTTTATAAACTTCTTTTCTGGCATTAAAGTCAGAATCAGATTCATTAATTCTTTTATTAGACAGATCAAGTTTAATAGATGATTTTAATTTATTGCAAGAATAACAGTAGTTGAATTCTCTTTTGCATTCTACTTTAGTTCCGCATATTAAGCATGGAGTAGGATTAGTTAATTTCTTCATACAGTATTTATTAATTAGCTAATAAATTTATTAGTTAATATATCAGCGTTTGCATATCAGCGTTTGCATATCAGCGTTTGCATATCAGCGTTTGCATATCAGCGTTTGCATATCAGCGTTTCAAAATACTATTTTTAATTTGTTTGCTATAAATTAATATGCATAGTAAACAAAAATACACATAGTAAACAAATGTATATTATATAAATAAATAAATAAATAAATAAATAAATAATATATTTTTAAAGCGGTATGAATATTAATATTAATATATTATTAATATATTTAAATCAAATATATTAATATAATAAAAATTAGATTATTAAATTAATTATCGATTAGTTAATTTTAATTAATTCATTTCAAGAATAATTTTTATTTCTAGAAAAAAAGGTGGAAAGATGAAAATCAATTTGGTAGAACCATGAGAGATGACAACAACTTAAATAAACTATCTAAAACAAGGAGGTAGTATGAACAAGTGTTCAGTAGGAGACATAATATTTGGTTGGTTTGTAGGAGTAAGGTACAAGGATTTAATATATTACGGTAAAAACAAGTATGGCATAATGATTGAGGTAGGCGATAAGATAGGAAACATAGGTAATACAGTTAATTTAGTTAGGGTTAATGAAGAATTAAAATTAGTAGAAGTAATAGTAAGTGGTAGAGATATAGAAGAGATTAGAGAAGGCGTATTAAAAGTTCATGATTATTACAAGCTGGAGTTTAATGAAGAAGACAGCAAGAAAGATAAAATTATAAATATATTAGAAAAAGAGCACGAGAAGAATTCTTATTCACAATGTATTGTTTATGCCAAGAAGATGTCGTGTGTAGGTGTGGAGTTAATGCATAAAGACGACATGGCATCCATAATAAACAAGAATTCGATGGATAATAAAGAAATTAACAATTTAAAAGATGATTTTGTTGTAATTAAGTTAATTGAAAGAATTTTCTTAAAGAAGTTTATGAATAAAAAATATAGTAAAGAAGAAAGTAAGTCATTATTAATAAAGAACAGTGTAAGATTAGCATTTCCAATTAGTCAATTAAATGAAGTTGTAGAATATTTAAACAAAGATTATTTAATAAGTTAAACAAAGCAATGTTTTAATAATAATTTGTAATCTACTTTTGTAAAAAAGGCGTAATCTACTTCCTTTATTAATTTGTAATCTACTTGGGATAATAATTTGTAATCTACTTGGGATAATAATTTGTAATCTACTTGGGATAATAATTTGTAATCTACTTTAGTTTTCTAATTCAGGTAGTAGTTTGATTAGTTTAGGTAAATTAGATAATGTTGTATATTAAATAATTTGTTTATTTAAATTAATCGGGGTTGTTTTTTTGTTTAAAGTAGAATACATTTAAGTTAGATGTGTGTGGTAGCCTAATTATTGGTAGCGATAAAAATCAGAGTGCGTGTTTTGATTCTAGCCTTGTTTTGAATAGGCACAACAAGGATTCTTGCACAAGATCTCATTAAGCTATGGTAAGATGTGGTGGAGTTTACAAGTAGGTTACTGATTTACCTGCGTCCTTCTCCAAGACGATCCAGCCGAATCGGTTTTAGGTCGATAACCGAGTTTTACCAACAATAATTTAGTTAATGGTTTTTTAATTGCTGTTTCTGATAGGAGTGAACTTTCTGATTATTATTAATTAAATTAACTAATTAATATGTCTGTCACGGACTAAGGCATAAGCAATGAATAATGTGTGTGTTTAGTTAAATTAAGTATCTATCAGCTTAATTGAACCTCCTAAGCCCGCCAAGCTGAATCGACTCTAGGATCGAGAGTTGAGCATTATTCAAAAAAACCTAATAACAAGACCATAATAAAAATATTATGGTCTTGTTTTATTACAACACTATTAAGGAGAGAATAGCAAAGATTTCATTAAAATTAATTTATTATTACTTAACATTAATAATGTTAATGGTTTACGACAAATCTTAAATATAAACAGATTAAATTTTATAAAATTATTAATTTTATGATGTGTGGGAATCGATATAGTGATAGAAAAGAAGTTGTGTGTTACAGCTTTATATTTTTAGAAAAAGAAAGTAGGAATAAGATGGATGATTTAGTTGTGTCTAAGGCAAACAGGCTGAGTAATTTAGAAGTTTTGCATGAAGAATTTATTAATTCTGGCAAGGCTATTAAAGCAGCAGCGTTAAAAGATGAGTATATTGCTCGTTTTGGTGATTCAAACCCTTCTAGTTTGTTGACGACTATTTATAATTTTATAAAAGGAAAGAGTGGTGTAAAAGTGTCAGATAAAGCATCAGATACATTAGAAGTTACTAATGCAGTAAATGCAGTAATTAAGACAATGGTAGTAGAATCGGATTTAGAGTTTTTAGAAGTACCAGTTTCAAACCCTACATATCATATTAGTGAGAATGATAAGGTTTTTCTTGAGATAATTGAGAAGGAGAGTAAAGAGGGTGCGATTGCAAACATTATGTTAATTGGACCACATGGTTGTGGTAAGACGGAATTGGCCAAAGAATATGCAGCTAGGAACAACAAGGTATTGTTTCACACTAATTGTGCTATGTATCGTGAACCAAGGGATTTTTACGGGTTCAAGGGTGCAAAGAGTGGAAGCACATATTGGAGAAAGAGTGATTTCATCAAGGCAATTGAGAGGCCAAACACAGTTATTTTGCTAGATGAGTTTAATCGTTGCAGTCCAATGGTTGCAAATAGTTTGTTTAATCTATTAGATGACACAAGGGCAGCTATTTTCGATGAGATAGGAAAAGTTACTGTTGGTTCTGGAACAGTAATTTTCGGAACGATTAATAGAGGAACACAGTATACTGGCACGATGATTAGTGATGCTGCTGTTATGGATAGGTTTGGTAATACCATTGAAGTTGGTTATTTGCCCGATGAGCTTGAGATTGATGTTCTTGTTAAGAGAACAGGAATTGACAAGGTAAATGCCAAACTGTTGGTACAACTAGGTAATACGATTCGTTCTAAAGCTAGTGAGATGGGAAGTACGATTAGGAATAGTATATCTACTAGGTTGTTAATTAAGACAGCAGAGAGATACAAGACGATGGGTAAAAATGCGTTTTCATATACTATTCTTCCTCTTTACAGTAAAGAGGGTGGTACGAATAGTGAGAGGACACAGATTACGCAAATGATTCAGATGGTGTTTGGTGATTAGTTAATTAGTTAATTTTGCCACTATTTAAAATTAAATAAAAAAATAGTGGCAAAATTAAATTTTAGGTTTATTCTTTACGATACTATGTTAGTTCTTTTTACAAGTTTTACAAAGGAATATAAAAATGGCAGATAATTACATGGATTACTGGCGAAAAAACAGTTTCAAGAAAAAATCGTATGATTCGATTTACGATTATGATCGTCTTACAGAAAACAAGGTTACAAAGGCTGGAAGTAATTATAGTGAACGCTATAAGAATGGTTATAGTGCAAGTTCATATTGGTTTAATCCTAGTACAAGTTTAATAAGTAGTGAATCAACGCAAGAGAAGAAGATAGAATCAAAGTTAAAAGAGAGTTTAGCTTTTATTTGTAGAAGTGTAAACATTATTCGACATAGGTATGGTATGGGTAATGATAAGAGTTTATCTGTTCAATGGGCAGATAGTACGATGCAGTACAATACCAAGGAGAATAACATTGTTTTTCTTAATCCAAGTCCTCTATTGGATACCAACATAACATTTACTGATAATCAGCGTTACGATGTTATCGTAGGTCAAGCTTTGTTATCATCTGTACAAAAGCATTTAATTAGTTCAAATTGCACATTATTTGCAAATAATTTATTAACTGTATCTGAAAGTGTATCAATTGTTTGCGAAGGTGAAAAGTTAAAGATTATTTTACTTGATAGTAAGGGCAAGGTTACAAATTCTATTAATTACATTGAAAATAGAAATGGTTGTGGTGATTTAGTAGAAGAGCAAGATTATTTGCCTTACGATAATAACACTAATGATTTTGCTTGTGTAAATATGCCAGCAATTTTTGTTAATGGTGCTGTTCAAGTATGGCGATCAATTGAACAGGTAATTGCTGAGACAGCGATTAGCAATGAGTACAGAGGAAGCATTGCATATCTTTACAGTCATAGAAACTTTTACAATGATGCTAAGTATGGTAATTCTTTAAAGCAAGCTGTAAAAGTTTACGACAAAGAAAATGCTGAATTAGTTGCATTTGTATTAACGATTAACAATGTATTAAATGATAATTCAAAGATTAGTCGAAGTGAGTGTCATTCTTTTTATCATCCAATCATTGATATGATTGAAAACATTTTACAAACAAATCCAAGTAGTACAGCAGAATCAAGGCTTGCATCATCATTGCAATTTTCATCTGTTCTTTACGAATACATTCAAAAGCGTAAAGAAGAAGGTGGTAGTGGTGGTAGTGGTACAAAAGTAGAAGGTGAAGAAGGTGAAGGTGAAGGTGAAGAAAAGAGCAAGGAGAAAGAAGGTACATTAAGTGATTCTGTTTTAAAGAAGATATCTGATTTAACTAAGAATGGTCTTGCACCAAGTTTAAATAATATGGTTTGCAAAAAGGAAACGCATTGCAAACATTCTAAGAGTATTGGTAAATTAGATGTTGGAGATGAAAAAGGTATTCGTAATCTTGAAGTAGATTTATTATCTCATGGGTTTACAGATGTAAACATTGCAGAAGAGGGTTTTTACAAAAGCAAGCAATATATTAAAGACAAGTACACGAAGATAGCTAATAGTTTTCGTCAATACATTGATATGTTGCGTGAAAGGTTATTCATAAGAACTTTAGATTTATCAGCACCAGAGTTTAACATGAAGTCTGGTAACATTGATGAGAGTTCATTGTGGAAACTATGTGATAACAGCGAAGATAATAATTCTATTTTCTATCAAAACAATGTTCCTAATAAGATTGAGAAATGTCATATAAACATTCTCTTTGATAATTCTGGTTCAATGAGTGATAGGAACAGGATACAGACTTGCAGGGAGATAGGAGTAGTTCTTAATGAAGCGGTAAAAGGTATTCCTAATGTCAAATTAAGCTTTTATTCTTTTACTGATAGCAAGTTCTACAAGTTTGAAAATCCAGAAGATATAGTAGCAATGAAAGAGCAAGGTGGAACAGATGAGGGTGGTGCTATGGGTTGTACGATGAGAGAGATTAATAATCATCGTACACAGAAATTAATTGAAGGTGATGACGATCAAGAGAAAACATTTTTCCTTGCAATCGGTGATGGTATGACAGATGGTGACAAGGTTAAAAAATCTTTAGATTTCATCAAGCGTGAGAACATAAGGTTTTTCCATGTTGGGATTGATAATGCTTACACAGAAGAACATGGTAATACGATGTATGGCAAAGATGGTTTTGCTATTATCCCTTCTGAAAATTTAATGTCATGTCTTTGCGGGTTTTTGTTAAAGGCATTAATTTAAAAATAATTTTTAAATATTAGGTTAAGCTATTTCGATATTATGGTAGTTAGGAAAAAAGGCACTATAACTTAAAAAGGAGCTTATAATGAGTGCTGTAAAGTTTGAAGATGTGACTATTGGTATTAACAGGATTGCCTTGTATTTCTTCAAGGAAGCAATACAAGAAAGTAAGATTGAGGTTTTTAAGGAATTAACAAAAGCGGTAAATGGATTCCTTTATCGCACATTTGGTAATGAAGGAGAAGTAGAGACTGGAAAGCAAATTGATTCTTCTGCTGATCAAGTAAAGAATTGGTTTGATGGTGTTATGAATGATCAAATGAAGGCAATTAAAAAGATTACTGAAGAAGAAGAAAACCTTGATGATCAAGATGCAATAGAGCAAGCAAGACTTGCCCATGTTAGCATGATGTTTAGTGAGGGTTTATGTAGGTATGCAGCATCTACATACATTGATAAGATTGAAAAGAATAGTGGGTTTGCAGCTTTTCAAATTGATAAAAAAATTATTGATTCTTATTCTGATAGCAAAGATGATGAAGAATTAACTAAGTGCATTAAAGAACAGTTTAAAGCATTTGTTAGTGAAAATAATTTAGAAATGTCTAAAAAGGAAATAAATCGTTTTATTAATAAAATAGTAAACGATGTAAAACAAGTTTTTAATAAAACAGAGGAATAGTTCGTAGCCCGATTATATCGGGCTATTTTTTTTAAAAAGGAGTTTAAACTATGTCAATGACAATACCAGTAACAGAATCAAATTTATACGATTTCTTTAAAGCTATTAAAGGAGTCGAAACAATAGAGATAGAGACATTAACTATTCCAGAGACAATTAAAGGTTGTCCTTATGATGTTTGCAAGGTAACACAGAGAAGGGTAAAGGTAGGTGCTAGTCTTAGTTTGCAAAGTGAGGTTGAAGCAAATCAAGCAGCAGAAGGTCATATGCCAAATTATCCTTTATCTCCAAGAACATGGGGTACTAAAGTAAAAGGAACACCATTAATTGAACACAATGAAGAATTTTACTTGCCATGTATTGTTGAGAGCAACATAGGTGTTTATTACATAGATAACACTACTGGCAACAACATCCCTTTCATTGACATTACTCCTTGGATTAAAAAGACTAAAGAACCTAAGAAGCAAGCTGGCATAGTTAAAAAAGCAATATACAGAAATTACAATATTAATGCGATTATGAGTGTAAAGTTAACAGATAAAGAATCGACTACTTTATTAGTTAAATAATAATTTTTAGATTCTCAAGCGTTATTGGGTAGAAACAGTATAACATTAAGGAGTTTTAAGAAATGATTAAATCATTAAGCCAAAAGATTATAGATGCGTTTTTAGAGCATGGTAATCTTACAGATAGAGACTTAGTTAAACTTATTAAAGCTGATGGTAGTAGTGTAAGGCCAAGAAGGTTAAACCTTGAAAGAAAAGGAATTATAATATATACTGGCAATAAAGATTTTACAAAGAGTAAAATTGGATGGAAAATTTATAGACTTTGGAAAACTGTTCCTCAAGTAAAACAATTTTATAATGGTTTAAAACGAGGAAGAAAAACTCATGTTGAATTATCTTCTAATAATCAATTAGTTAATACAGTTAATAAATTAATTAATTCATTAACTAATCTTTCTAATGTTCTTAGCAATTTAAAATAATTTAAAATCTACTTTAAGAAAGAATAGTTTTTTAAATTTTAAGATGTGGCAAACCGATATAGTAGTTGTACAGAGTTAAAACATTTATTAAAAGGAGTAGTGTGGTATGTTAAAGTTAATGGACAGTATAAAGAAAAAGACAAGGATGATTTTTGAAGAGACTGGTATTCATCCACCTTTATTTATATTAAGTTTGAAAAAAGGCATAAAGTTAATGCCATGTTTTTGGAAACATTCTGAAGATAAAAAAGAAACAGTACATGAAATAAAGAAGATGATTGCAAGTGGTGAATTAAAATCTTTTTACTTTATTGCTGAAGCGTGGAGTAAGTCATGCGATGACATGACAGAGGTAATAAATGAATACATGAAACATGGTTCATTAGAGTTTGCAGAAAACCGCAAAGAAGTATTAATGATTCAGTATCAATCAATTAATGGAAATAATATGTCAATGGCTGATATAACTCGTATAGATGAAAATGTAAAAGTTGGAGAATGGAAAGATATGAATGATAATAATGATAAAAATGAATTTTCACAGGGATTGTTTGATAATTTATTTACTATAGCAAATGCTGTTAATAATTAAGGAATAAGATGAAAACAAAGAATGGATTTGAAATAATCAAGGCTGAAAAAATACTTGATAACGCATGGATTGTCTTAATTGAAAGAAAGCACGAACATTCTCCATATGTAGTATGGGAGATGAACGAAAATGGGGTTACTTATCATGGTGATTACTGCAAGACAAAACAAGAAGGTGAACTTAATTACCTAAAAAGAATCAAGAGTTAGTTGTTTTTATTTTTAACAAGGAGGTTACGATGAATAGTGCATATGGTTTAGAAGAAACCGAGTTTAGGACTAGAGATGGTTTATCAATTTATTTTTTCGATCAATTCTTTAGTACAGTTTTGGCCTTGGCAGGGCCGAGTGATTACAAGGATGAGATTGATATAAATAAATTACCAGATGGTTTCAAATGGGTTGACACTACGGAATTACAAATGTTTTTAAGTTTATAAAGGAGTAATGTTAATGGAAACATTAGTTTTTAATGAAAGAATGAAGTCAGGCTATTCAATGGTAATTCTCAATGGTAAAAAGCTAGATATGCCACATTTAGCAAATTATTTGGTTGAAGATTTATTGCCAGAGATGTTCTGGAGGGATGAATCTTGTTTCTTGTGGCACTTTGATCGTAAAGATATAAGTTGTTATAAAGAAGAACTTTACAAAAAAGAAAGAGATAATTTTATTCGACATAAGTTTAAATGTGAAAACTTTGATACCTTGTGGCAAGTTAATTTTAAACTTCCAGATGGAACAAAGATGATTGCAGAAATTGGAAGCGAAGTATGGTTCAAGGAAAATGAAGAACATCAAATTTCACCACTTGCGTTTTTGTTTGATGCTCCGCTTGCCTCTGGTTATATGTATAGCAAAGTTAGTTTCACAAAGGAGTAGATGATGAATGATTTTACAAGACACATTAATTCTTTTCTTGGTAGACAGCGTGGCAATAACATGAAGTTGGCAACGGAGATATCAGAAAATCTATCAGTAGAAAGTCAGGAGAGATTATTTAGAGTCTTTCAAGATTTAGAAAGCGAAGTTAATTCTGCTAATCGTAAATCAATGAACTTTGGAATTATAAGATAAAGGAGTATATGATGAACTTGAATAATTATAAATTTATTAATGCAGAAGATGGAATCTATTCTGTTCCTTTAGCTAAGTGGAAGAAATATCTAAAGTTAGTTTTAGCTTACAAACTATCATTGCTTAAGAAAAACCCATTGCAAGAACCTGTTTTATTTTCAAAAGATATTAAGCTTGTAGCACATAATATTTTTGAACTTAATAAATTAACATTAGATGATTGCGTTGATGTAGTAAAAGAAGAACTTATAAAGCTTGAAACAAGCAAGGTGGAAGTATGAAAGATGTGTGGCTTGATGGAGTAAGATACAATCTTTCTTCTAATGATGAAATTTTCATTGGTGATCAAGTGTATAACCCTCTTAGTGGTTGTATAATGGGAATTGATGAAGAAGATGATTTAGAGTATGTAAATGAGACTTATTACAAAATAGAAGTAATACCAATGCCACCAATACCAAGGCCAAAGTTTTTTAAATACTAAAGGTGGAATTATGATAAATTTTTACCAAGCTTATGGTGTAACAAAAAACTTAAGAACACCTGGTGCAAAATACAAGGTTGAAGTTGCTGGTGTAACATACATTATTAATTGTGAACAAATTTCCGTTGGTGATCAAGCGTATAGCCCTCTTAATGGTCATATAGTAGAAATTGATGAAGTAGATAACTTAAAGCTTGTAAATAAGAATTGTTATAAAATAGAAGCAAAAGCAGCAAAAAAAGTAAGGCCAAAGTTTTTTAAATACTAAAGGAGAATGAAAGATGAATAAGGTTAGCGATGAAAAATTAAATAAAATTATAAGCAATTGTTGCTTTTATCTGCCTAAAAATGGCACTTTTCACAGAATTAATGCTACAGAAAACGATTGTTTTCATTGTACTAATGAAGATACTTTAGCCGAAGTTAAGGTGTGTTTTGAAGATATTGATTTAGATGGCGACAAATTTTACAGAATGACACAGGCAGATTTAAAAATTCAGAAGGGAGAATAGTTATGGGTACAAGATCAATGCACTTATTTCCGCAAGCTGCGGGTTATGTTGGACAATATTTACAGTTTGATGGATATCCATCAAACCAGATGTACCGAATAATGTCAGAGATGAAATTATTATCTAATATAGGTGATAAAAAAATTCCTAATAAGTTTAAATTAGATTATTTAGAAGCGTATTATAGTTTCAGATCATATGATTCACAGCATAGCATTAGAGGTGGAACTTATTGTTGTTCTCTTTATCCTTTTAATGAATATAATCCCGATACTGGAAACTACAAAGGATTTGATGAACAAGAAATTGAAACACAATTAAGTTTAAAAGAAGCTGTTGCAAATATGTTTGTTGAATATCTTTATGAATGGATTATTGATATAGAAGAACCAGAATTAAGGATTACACATATAACCACAGGCAATGCAATTAAATTTAAAATTAAAGATTTAGCTAATGAAAGAAATAGAGAATCAGTTATACAAAGCATTGAAGAGTTTTCAGAAAAGACAGAAATTGATTTAGAAGCATTAGAAGAAGAACATTTTTTTGGTAGCTAAGAGGATTAACAATGAGTATAGATAGCAAAAGATTAAACAGAAGTCAGAAATCATCTTATTTAGTTTGTAGAGATATTATAGAATTAAAAGATGACATGAATAATGATAATTATGAATTAATATGTTCTATTTTACTTGGTGATTATTGGACACAATACAATAATCTAACAAATGAACAAATAAAACTTGAGTTTGATGATATGCTAGCTATGGAAGATGAATATAAGAAGGAAATAATTGAAGAATTATTTATAAGATTATTTCCAGAGGAAGCTGAAAAGCCCATAATAGATTTTTCTGAGTTTGGAAAGAAAAAGCTAAAGAAAATTTAAATTTTGATACTCTTGAAACCGATATAGTAGTAGTAGAAGAAGTAAGGAGTTTATCATGGTAGCGTTAAAACTTTGGATACCAGAAGAATATCACATTAAATGGTTGAAGGAAATTTTTGAATTTTTAAAAGAAGGTGGCAATTGGATAGCCCCTGCAACTAATCACATTTTCCAAAAACAAGGCAATACCTTGGTTTGGAAAAACCATGATGTTATGGAAGATAAACATGAGATATATGCTCGTTCATTAATAATTGGTAAGTATTTTGGATTAGAAGTAATTAAGGAAAACAAAAATGATTAATGAAGAAGAGTTTAACAATCTTATAAAGATAAACAGAAATGATCTTGCAGCACTTGCAATAAAGCAAAATGAAGATGAGTTGCAAAGACTGCGTGATGAAGTGAAGAAACTTACTGAAGAAGTCCGAAGAATTAAAGGAGATTATTTATGAAAAAGTTTACCAGCAAAGAGAAGATTGCCCTTTTGATGGCAGAGGATATACTTGACATCAAAGAATCTATTTCTGAAAAAGATTATAAACTTATATTTGATATTCTAATGGGGGGAGAAAAATACAAGCCTTATGCTGAGTTAAGTAAGCATGAAATTGATGAAGAGTTTAATAAGAGGTACGATGATATTATTTTTAATACTGAAGCTTTAGCTTTGGCTCATGTGTTAAATGGCGAACCTATTGATCTTTTGAAAATTTAACAAGGAGATAATGATGAAAGATAGAGTAAGTTCTAATGTGGCGTATGAGACACTTGAAAACGCATCTGTTTTTGGTGTTAAGAGAATCCCAAAGAGCAAGTATGATTATGGTGATGATGAAACAATAGGCTTATGTTTAAAGCGTAAGAATGGAAATATTTTTGAAGGTGATCCTAATGATAAATTTGGAATTTTCTTAGGTAAGAAAGACAGTAAGTTTATTATTGGAGTTAATAATCTTGGAAGCAAGCTTAATTTTTCTGCTTGTGAAACATTTGATTCATTGGAAGAAATGATTGAAGAATGGGTACTTGATTAAGGAGATTATAAATGTTTGATATACCTGCATATGTTAATTTTGTAGAATTAAATGAATACGAGGTTTCGTTTTCAATTAAAAAACCTTACACTAATTCTAAGGAGATTGTTAAGGCAAGTTCATCGATTGCTGCTAGGAACATTATAGAGGCACAGTATGGAAAAGAAAAAATAACTATTCGTTCTGTGCGTCAAATAAAGTGATTTTCAAGTGAACAAGCTGGTGTAACAGAAATTTTATTCTGGGCGTGTATTAAAGTATGTTACACCAGTTTGCATTTTTTAAATTTAAAGAGAAGTATATTCGATATAAGTATAAGCACGAAATATACAATTAGGAAATATAAGATGTTTGACAAGAAAAAAGATTTTATCAGTTTAAATTCATCGATACCTACAATTAATCCAGATAAAGCTTATGAAATATTCATGGATGAAGTATCAAACAATCCAAATTTAAATAACATTAAACTGTTTATAACAATATTAAGTAAATCGGATTATTGTTTGAAGAGATATCATAAATTTATTTCTTCATCTGAATCATATATTAAGAAATTATTTTTTCAAAGAAATAAAAATTACGAAAATCTAATTTTAACTAAAAAAGTTAAGGATGATTATTCTAATAATTACTTTAATTGTTTTTTACAAGAACCAAATGATTTAAGAGAAGAAATATTTGCTACTGAAGATATCGGTATTGTTTACGATTATTTACAAGGTTTTTTTTCAAAGATACATAAAAAAAATGAACTATTTATGTTTGTAAATGTTTTAGTCAAATTATTTTCAAGAGGTTCAAAAAACAAAGATGAAATTAATTACATAGTAAAATTGTCTAACCTTGTTAATCGAAGAATGTATGAACTAGAAGAATTTTTATATGAAGATGGAAATGAAGATAGTTTAATTGATTATGCTAATAATCATAAGTTTTCAAATGAAAAAATAATTAATTCAATAATTAAAAAAGGAAAAGAATATAATTCTTTTTATAGATTAGAAAGACATATCGCTCTATTGTTTTCTGATAAAACGAAAGTTAAAAATATACCTTGTGTTGAAAAACTATTCATTGAAGGTTCAGAATTTTCAAAAGACGCTTCTTACATAAACACTTTAATGTTTTATACAAAAACATTAATTGTTTCAAAAGACTTTGCTGTAATTCCATTTTTTGAAGGAATTAATATATTAAGCAATTCTATAACTAGGATTCCTTCTGTTATATGTCCTTTTCTTCAAGATATTTATAGTTTTTGTTTTAGAGCAACCCTTCCTATTGAATGGGATAAAATTGAAAGATTAGAATTAAGCAAAGAGAAATATTTTATTGAATCATATAATGTTAGTTCAGATGCAAAAATTCAATATATATTACATTTTAATCTATCTAATAACATTGAAATTGAAGATAGTATTATTAAATCTAATGATTGTAGTTTGGCGTATAAATATTCTAATGTGTTTAACAAAAGGATACCAGAAGCAGAAATTACTATTAGTAGAGATTATATCTTAGCAACTTCTTATGCGTTAGAAAGAAAAGTAAGGATGCCAAATGCAGAAAGTATGATGTCGGGTAATGTAAATAGATTCAAAGAATATTTAAATATGCTTAATGGTTTACACCCAGATGGAATAGAAAGGGTTGATAAGAAATTAGAAAGACAGATATTATGCGATACTGATTTATCTATGGTTTATGTTAATACAACAAAGAAGAATTTTATTGCTCTTGAAAATAGACTTTTAAAAGGTTTAGTTTTAAGCCAAGACATGAAAGGAAATATTAAATCAGTTGCTACATCAATAGTCAACCTTATTAATTATTCTAAAATAATTAACAGAAGAATTAAAAGAATGGAAAATGTTATCTTTGGCGTTTTAGAAAAAATCAATTTTTATTTAGTTGATATTTACGATAAAGGATTAAGCACAGATAAAAACTACTTGGATTATTTTGTCTTGTATAAAACACTTAAGCTTAATTTGATTAGTTACATTGTTAATGTTGTTAAAAAACCTCTTGTTGAGGCTGATAATTCTGTATTGAAGAGTGAACCTAATTATATTAAATTTAAGGAAAAATATGAAGAAGAAAGAACTGCCAGATGTACGAGACAAAGAAGGAAATCTAATAGAGTTAATCCACATCAAAAAAGCCAAAGTGGGCAGGGGCAACAAACACTTATTGGAGAAGATACCAATCTATAGTTGCGGTAATGGTGAATGGTATTACGAAAAGAAAGACATTGATAGTCTAGCATAGTTTATAGATTTTTTACCCAAGAGATAATTAAAATGAAATTTGACATTGATATGTTTACTGAATCTTTACTTACTAAAATAAGTCCTTTTATAGATAAGTTAATTAATAAAGAATCTTTAGATTGCAATAAGTTTATGCGTACCGTTGACGCATTTATTTATGAAATAACAGGAGATGAACTTATTCTTGATAGATATATAGATTCAAAAAAAAATGAAAGATTAGAAACATTTAAATTGTTTATTGAAAAAATACAAGAAAAAGCAGAGGAATTCACTAATTTATTAAATGATGAATTAGTTGAAGATAAATTAATTTATAATCCCCACGCATTAATTTCATCTTACATTATTTATTTAATTATTGGTCATATGATAACCATGTACCCAGAAAAATTCCAATCAGAAAATGAATTGTATTCTAATAAAAATTATTAAATATTAAAACATTATAAACCGATATAAGAGCATGGAGGATAAGAATATGGCAGAACCAATGGCTCATGCACTTTCTAGTGCAAAAAAATTCGGTGGTGTATGGGAAGATTATATTACAATCCATGAAAAAATGGACTGTAGTAAAAAATACTGTGGTGACAATCGCCATAGAACATTAACCCATAATCACTTCTGGATACATGAAGTGATGGAAATAATCTTCGGAAAATACATTGTAAATTCCGATGGTAAAAATGTAAGCATATACAAAATATGCGAACAACACATTGAAGAAGATTTCAAGTTTAGATTTTTTCCAAATGTGATGGACTATTTATGCGAGATGAAACTTGCTGGCTGGATGAACAACGCTATGGGTTCTATACCAAAAACTAAAGAGAATGTTTACAATCCAATTCCTAAAACAATAGAATTTACCTTGAAAGGATAATGAAATGAAAAATAATTCAAAGGAAGTTGAATCAATGGAAAAGATAGAAATGAAATCATTTTGTACATTACTTTTACAACAAGTACCTAATCTTGGTAAAGCATCTTGTAGTTATCGAGGTACTGGCGATTCGTTTGAAGAGTTTGATGAACAATGTTTATACGATACAAAAGGTGCTGAGATTGAATGGAGTAGTAGTGATATAAGTAAAGCTTTAGAAGATTTATTTTGGGCAATTATTCAATATGATGGCAGGGGATATTTTGACAATGATGGTTCAAGGGGTGAAATTGTTATTGATTTCTTAAAAGGAACTGTAAATGTTCAAGTTTATGATTATCAATTAATTGAAAATGATGCAGGAGATAATCAATACGATGATTTACTTGTACCACTTAAAAAGAAGCCTGTTGAATTTAGTTCATTTGTTAAAAAGACAAAAGTTAAAAAGACAAAGTAATTAGGAATTAAACAATGAACGATGTTTTTAATAAGTTAATGAAGAATGGATGGTGTCCTGTTCCTTACAAGCACCATCCAAAACACATTAAGGAATCTATTAAAGCTGCTAATTTTAGACCACAAGCTAAACAATGCTTTGCAAATGCTCAAAGGGTTGTAATGCAGGATTTGCATAAATTAAGATATGCTGAAGGAATAGTAGTTACTTCTATAGGACTTCCAATTGCTCATGCTTGGGTAGTAGATGAAAATGATATTCACCATGATATAACTTTATCTTCTATGCCAAAAGTATTGTGTTGTAAGATATATGAAAAAACAGATGTAATCGCTAGTATTCTATCTAATCGCAAGTATTTTACACCTATTAATGATGAATGGCTTAACATTGTACAAACAGCAATTTTTTACAATATAAACACAGATGGTCTTTCAACGGAACAAATAAAAGATGAAATTTTAAAAGCTTCAAATTATTTACAAAATAAATTAAAAAGTGTAGGTGTTTAAAAAATTTGTAATCTACTTTAAAAATTAATTATATGCTTGATTAGTAAAAACGATTTAGATAATATGATAAATAGATTTTTGCAGATGTGGCGGAACAGGCAGACGCAAGGGACTTAAAATCCCTCGATGGCAACATCATGTGGGTTCAATTCCCACCATCTGCATTTAAAAAAATTAAAGTATTATAAATTTAAGTACGATAATAAAACAAGTACGATAATAAACAAGAGGTATTAATTATGAAAAAGATTATGTTCATATTGTTGTTTGCTTGTGGGTGTGCAAACAATCCAAGGTATGCAGTAACTACCGAAGCAAGAACCACTTATTTTCCTTATGCTCAACAAAACATTGAAAAGGTTGATTTAAGCGTTCAATTTAAAAAAGAGTGGTAAATTAAATTTTAGCAAATATAAAACCGATATAAAGATATAACGCAAAGGAAAAAAGATGACAATGAAACTTCAAATGTCTGATGATCAAGAAAAGCATTTTATTGCACAGGTTAATAATATATTATCTGAAGAATCAGCAGTCTACATGCAGATTAGCAAAATTAAGGATTTTATTGCTGGTTTAGAAAAAACTATGGTTATCTCTGGTAGTTTTCAAGTTGAAATAATTAAAATGGAGTTAGAATTAATTCATTGTTTAAGTAATATCAAAAAAGAAGTTTATGATTATGTATTTAATAAAACTTTTTACAAAAAACATAGTTGGCAAAATGTAAATTATTACGCAAATTCTCTTTTAAGTTCTAATTCTTGTAAGCAAAATGAAAGTATTTCAAAAGATGAAATTAAAAAATATTTCAATAACTTCTTTCGTTTTAATCCTTATAGTGGTGAACTGTTTAGAAGTTGGAGTTTTAGAAATTATGCTAGTGTAGAAATGTGGGAAAGTTTTATTGTAGGTAATATTGGAAATGAATCTTTTGAAACAAAACAAAAGGGTGCAAATATTATTATTTCCCCTAAAGCTTATCGTGAAATTAAATTTAAGTTAATCAAGAAATTAATTAAAGATATTAGAAACAAAGATAATGATTTATTTAGAAAAGCATTTATGAACTTTCCAGAGCTAATTAGAGTAAAAGAATATAGAATAATTAAAGATGTAGAACTTTTATTTTCTGATAAAGATTTCAAAGATGAATTTGTTAAGAAAAACCATACCTTGTTTAACAGTAGATTTTTAAAATCATTTGAAACATCTATTTACAATCGTGACAAACAATTATTTACTGCTGAAGAATTAACTTCATTAATTAATGAATCTAGTGTTAAAAAAGATGAAAAGATTTGGCTTAAATATTAAGGATTAAGTTTATGAACGCACAAGAATCTTATCATTATGCTTCTCATTATTTATACAAACCTTGCCCATTAAATGAAGCTGCAATTGCTACAAGTGCAGAATATTCTTATCTTTATGCAAGAAATATTTTAAAAGCACCATTTCCAAAAGGTGAAGCTGCAATAGCTACAGATGCAGAACATTCTTATCTTTATGCAAAAAATATTTTAAAAGCACCTTTTCCTTTAGGTGAAGCTGCGATAGCTACAAATTACCTTCGTTCTTATGAATATGCTTATAATGTTTTAGAAGCAGCTTTTCCATTAGGTGAACCTGCGATTGCTACAGATGGACATCGTTCTCTTTATTATGCAAAATATGTGATTAAAGCACCATTTCCATTAGGCGAACCTGCGATAGCTACAGATGGACATTATTGTTATGAATATGCAAAAAATTCTTTTGGTTATGCAATTGATGTTTTAAAAGCACCATTTCCATTAGGTGAAGCTGCAATAGCTACAAATTCAGAATATTCTTATTATTATGCAAAAAATATACTTAAAGCACCTTTTCCTTTAGGTGAAGCTGAAATAGCTAAAGAATCATTTTATTCTCTTGCTTATAATTTAGAAGTTTTAAAAACACCATCGGATGAAAAGGAAATAGCTTGTAGTGCAGAATATTCTAATCATTATGCACATTTTATTTTACAAGCACCTTTTCCATTAGGTGAAGCTGTGATAGCTACAAGTGCAGAATGTTCTCTTTATTATGCAACATATGTATTACAAGCACCTTTTCCATTAGGTGAAGAGGCTATAGCTACAAGTGCAGAATTTTCTTATCGTTATGCAAGAAATGTTTTAAATGCACCTTTTCCATTAGGTGAAGATGCTATAGCTACAAGTGCAGAATGGTCTTTTTCGTATGCAAAATATGTTTTAAAAACAACTTTTAGATTAGGTGAAGCTGTAATTACTAAAAATGCAGGGATTTTAAAAAAATACAGAAGGTTGAAGCTAAAACCCCCAAGACCATTATTTTTTAAATATTAAGGATTAAGTTTATGAACGATTATGAATCTTATTATCATGCTTTAAATATGTTACAAGCACCTTATCCAGAAGGTGAAGCTGTGATAGCTACAAGTGCAGAATTGTCTTTTAAGTATGCAAGAGATGTTTTAAAAGCAGCTTTTCTTTTAGGTGAAGCTGTGATAGCTACAAGTGCAGAATATTCTTATAAGTATGCTTTAGAAGTTTTAAATGCACCTTTTCCATTAGGTGAAGCTGCTATAGCTACAAGTTTTAGTTTGTCATATGTTTATGCAATATATGTTTTAAAAGCACCTTTTCCATTAGGTGAAGCTGCTATAGCTACAAGTTCACAGTATTCTTTTCATTATGCAAAATATATTAAAGGAAGATTTATTTTAGGTGAACCTGCGATAGCTCAAAGTTTAATTGGTTCTTTAAATTATGCAAAAGATATACTTAAATCACCTTTTCCATTAGGTGAAAAGATAATGTCTGAAAATAGAATTATCTATAAACAATATAGAAAGTTATTTCCAAAAAAACCAAAGCCATCATTTTTTACATATTAAGGATTAGTTAATGAACGCTTTTACTGGAAAATCTTTAGCTGTACTAGCTGCAAATGCAGAATGGTCTTTTCTTTACGCAAGAAATTTTTTAAAAGCACCTTTTCCAGAAGGTGAAGCTGCTATAACTACAAGTGCAGAATGGTCGTATTTTTATGCAAGAAGTGTATTAGACGCACCTTGGCCAAAAGGTGAAGCTGTAATAGCTACAAGTGCAGAATGGTCTTATAAATATGCAAGATATATATTAAAAGCACCTTGGCCAGAAGGTGAAGCTGTGATAGCTAAAGATGCACAATATTCTTATCACTATGCTTTATATGTATTAAAAGCAGCTTGGCCAGAAGGTGAAGCTGCGATAGCTACAAATGCACAATATTCTTATCATTATGCAAAAGATATTTTAGAAGCACCTTTTCCATTAGGTGAAAAGGTTATAGCTAAAGATGGAGGTTATTATAAACAATACAGAATGTTATTTACAAGGCCTGCATTTTTTACATATTAAGGTTTTAAGTTCCGATATATAAGCAGAAGGATTTTATCATTATTCAAGGATAAGTTTATGAACGCACAAGAAGCTTATGATCATGCTTTAAACATAAAAGCACCTTTTCCAAATGGTGAAGCTGAGTTAGCTACAGATGGAAGTTATTCTTTTTATTATGCTTACAATGTTTTAAAAGCACCTTTTCCGTTAGGTGAAGCTGCGATAGCTACAAGTGCGTATTATTCTCTTTGTTATGCAAGAGATATACTTAAAGCACCTTTTAAATTAGGTGAAGCTGAGTTAGCTACAGATTCAGCTTATTCTTTTGGTTATGCAATTGATGTTTTAAAAAGCCGTTTTCCAAAGGGTGAAGCTGCGATAGCTACAAATGCTCAATATTCTTATGAATATGCAAGAGATGTACTTAAAGCACCTTTTCCATTAGGTGAAAAAAAAATATCTGGAATTGAAGTCATCCATAAGAAATACAGAAAGTTATTTCCAAAAAAGAAAAAACCAGCATTTTTTACATATTAAGGATTAGTTAATGAACGCAAAAGAAGCTTATGAATATGCAAGAGATGTACTTCAAGCACCTTGGCCAGAAGGTGAATGGATAATAGCTACAAATGCTCAATATTCTTATGACTATGCAGAATATGTTTTAAAAGCACCTTTTCCACAAGGTGAAAAGATAATAGCTACAAGTTCTAACTTGTCATATTGGTATGCAAAAGAAATATTAAAAGCACCTTTTATATTAGGTGAAGCTGCAATTGTAAGAAGTGCAACTAATTCTCTTCATTATGCTTTTCGTGTTTTAAAAAAACCTTTTAAAAAAGGCGAAAAGGCAATAGCTACAAGTTCTTTAGAATCTTATTGTTATGCAAAAGATGTTTTAAAAAAACCTTTTCCATTAGGTGAAGCTGCAATAGCTACAAATGCACTTCATTCTTATAAATATGCAAGATTTGTACTTGGAAAACCTTTTCCATTAGGTGAAGCTGTAATAGCTACAAATGAATATCTTAGAATAGTGTATAGAGATTTTTTCCCAGTTAAACCAGAACGAATGAAACCAAGACCAGCATTTTTTAAATATTAAGGATTAATTTAATGAACGCAAAAGAAGCTTATGAATATGCTTTAAACAGAAAAGCACCTTTTCCAAATGGTGAAGCTGCGATTGCTACAAGTTCTTTAGAATCTTATTGTTATGCAAGATTTGTACTTGGAAAACCTTTTCCGTTAGGCGAAGCTGCGATTGCTACAGATGCAGAATGGTCGTATCTTTATGCAAAAGAAATATTAAAAGGTGCTTTTCCATTAGGTGAAGCTATGATAGCTAAGTGTCCATTTGATTCTTATGGTTATGCGATGCACATTTTAGAAACACCTTTTCCATTAGGTGAAAAAGCGATAGCTAAAAATGCACAATGTTCTTATCTTTATGCACACAATGTTTTACAAGCACCTTTTCCATTAGGTGAAGCTGTAATAGCTACAGATTCACTTCATTCTTATCGTTATGCGGTAAATGTTTTAAAAGCACCTTTTCGATTAGGTGAAAAAGTGATTGCCAAGTGTTCTGTATCTTCCTTCGATTATGCACGATATGTTTTAAAAGCACCTTTTCCATTAGGTGAACGCATAATATTTAAAATGGGAACTGAATTTATGCAAAATAAATATAAAGAGTTATTTCCACCTAAACCAAAACCAGCATTTTTTAAATATTAAGGATTAATATAATGATAAAACATAGTGAAGGTTTGTCACCTTGGTTATTAATAAAAATTATAATTAAAGTATTTTTTCCTTGGGTTGAAAATATAATAGCTAATAGTTCAGAATGGTCTTTTTGGTATGCAAGAGATATTTTAGAAGCACCTTTTCCATTAGGTGAAAAATCGATAGCTACAAATGCAATACTTTCTTTTAAGTATGCAGAAGATATACTTAAAGCACCTTTTCTAAAAGGTGAAGCTGCAATAGGTACAGATGAACAATTGTCTTATAAATATGCAAAACATATACTTAAAGAACCTTTTCTAAAAGGTGAAGCTGCAAGTGCGGAATGTTCTTATCGCTTTGCAAAAGATGTTTTAGAAGCACCTTTTCCATTAGGTGAAGCTACGATAGCTACAAATGCAAAATGGTCTTACAATTATGCACAATACATTTTATACAAACCTTTTCCTTTAGGTGAAGCTGCGATAGCTACAGATGCACAATATTCTTATCATTATGCAAAATACATTTTAAGAGGAAGATTTTTACAAGGTGAAGCTGCGATAGCTACAGATGCACAATATTCTTATCATTATGCACATTTTGTTCTAAAAGCACCTTTTCCATTAGGTGAAGCTGCGATAGCTACAGATGCAATATATTCTTCTTGGTATGCACAATATGTACTTAGAAAACCTTTTTCAGAAGGTGAAGATGCGATAGCTACATCTGATGTGAAAGAAGAGTACAGAAAAGTATTTCCATTTAGATTAAGACCAGCATTTTTTAAATATTAAGGATTAATATAATGAACGCAAAAGAAATTAAGGAAATAGCTAAAGATGCAGAAAAATCTTATCGTTATGCAGCAAATGTTTTACAAAAACCTTTTCCAAAAGGTGAAGCTGCGATAGCTACAAGTCCAGAATATTCTTTTTACTATGCAAGTGATGTTTTAGACGCACCTTTTCCAAAAGGTGAAGCTGCGATAGCTACAGATGCAGAATTTTCTTATCGTTATGCAAGAAATGTTTTAAAAGAACCTTTTTTTCTAGGCGAAGCTGCAATTGCTAGACAAGCAGAATATTCTTACAATTATGCAAGTGATGTTTTAAATGAACCTTTTCCAGAAGGTGAAGCTGCAATAGCTAAAAGTTCGTATTATTCTTTTATTTATGCAAAATGGATTTTAAGAAAACCTTTTCCTTTAGGTGAAGCTGCGATAGCTACAAGTGCAGAATATTCTTGTAGTTATGCAATAGATGTTTTAAAAGCACCTTTTAGATTAGGCGAAGCTCAGATATTTAAAAGTAAACCCAAATACAATTATTACATAAAATTCTTTCCAATTAAGAAAAGACCAGCATTTTTTAAATATTAAGGAGTTAAGTTCCGATATATAAGCAGAAGGATTTTATCATTATTCAAGGAGGATAAGAAATGGATAAGCAAGCAGGATTGGTGTTGAAGCGTAAAAATGGTGAGGGTTTTTATGTTGGCGATGCTTTCATAAAAATAATAGAGGTTAAAAATAACTCTGTTAGAGTAGTTATAGTTGCACCTGACGATATAAAGATACTTAGAGAAGAACTTAAAAAAGCAGAATAGTTTAAATTTTAGTATTTTTATTTCCGATATAAAGGTAGGCAAATGGAGTTTACGAAATACTTAATTTTTGGGTTTTTTGTAATTTACATTTTTTACAGATTAATTGTGGTTTTGCGTAAATGGTTATAAAGGAGAATTAAGATGTCTAGTGCTTGTGCAAATATAGTAATTAAAGAAACTGCTCTATCTTTTAAAGAAGGCAGCAGCGATAAGGTTTACTATGTTACTGTAGAAAAATTAGAAAATGATAAATGTGTTGTAAACTTTGCCTTTGGAAGAAGGGGCAATACTTTACAGACTGGAACTAAAACAAATGAACCTGTCGAGTGGCGTGTAGCAGAAATGATTTTTGACAAGCTAGTTAAAGAGAAAATGAAAAAAGGATATAAAGGTGCTATAATTTCTAATTTAACTTCAATAAGAGAAGTAGAAGGCAGTAAATCATCTTCTAAAGTTATACCAGTAATAATTAAAACAGAAGAATTAGCAGTAAGTAAATGTGTATTGCTTAATGCTATAAAAGAAGAACAAGTAAATGAACTTATGAACAATGACGATTGGATGATACAAGAAAAAATGGATGGTGTTAGGTATATGCTGGAATTTAGAAAAGTTTTTCCTGGTGCTAGTTTCAAGGGTTATAATCGAAAAGGTAAAGAAGTTCCAGTAAGTCAAGAAATAAAAGATGAATTTGAAAATTTTGATGAATATTTACCACCAAGTTGTTTTCTTGATGGTGAACTTATCGGTAAAACATTTTATGTTTTTGATATACTTAGCATGGATGGAGATTTAAGAGAACAAAGCTGTGGAAAGCGATACAACTTATTAGCTGAATATATTAATAAATATTTTCGTAAAAGTAAATATATTAAACTTGTTGGGGCATATGGTACAAAGGAAGAAAAAGAAAAATTATTTAATGATTCAATAGCAAAAGAAGGTGTTGTATTTAAGCGTAAGAGTGCTACTTACCATGTAGGTAGGCCAGCAAGTGGTGGCGACTATTTAAAATTTAAATTTTGTGAGTATTGCACCTGTCTTGTTACTAGCGTAAGTAATAAAAGAAGTGTTGGTATTGGTCTTATGAATGGTAGTAATGTTGTTGAAGTTGGTAATGTTACTATCCCAGTTAATTATGAAATTCCAACTGTTGGAAAATATATAGAAGTTAAATATCTTTATGCTTTCCCTGGTGGAAGTTTAATTCAGCCAGTTTATCTTGGTGAAAGAGATGATGTTGAAGTAGATACTATTGATAGTATTAAATATAAAAATTCTGAAGATGTTGAAGATTAGGAGATTTATGTTAATATATTTATATGCTATTATGCCTGCTTTACTTACATTATTATTTACATTTAGCGTTATGTTAAGTATAGCAGCGTTCTTTTGGTTTTTGTTGATGGAACACTTTGCTTATGTTAAGTTTGTTCGTGAGTGGAAGAAAGCAAGAAGGTAATTTTTACATTTTTTAGAAAGAAGGTTACGATGAAGTCTTTTATTATTGGTTTGATTGTTTTGCTAGGAATTAGTAGTTGTGCCGATGCACAATTTGTTGTTGTGCGACCACAAGTAATATACTACAACAATGGATATGGTTATAACAACTATGGTTACAACAACTATCGTTTTAACAACAATGGTTTTAACAACTATCGTTTTAACAACAATGGTTTTAACAACTATGGTTTTAACAACTATGGTTTTAACAACTATGGTTACAACAATGGTTTTAACAGATATATAACTCCAAGTGGTTATATGCCATTCAACAATCCATACTTTCGTATGGCAACACAAGGAATTGGTGGGTATGGATGGTAAATTTATAATTATTAATTAACAAAGGAAGGATAAAGTAACAAGCTTTATCCTTCCTTATTTTATTATATTAAAGTAATTAATTAATTACTTTAAAATTTGTAATCTACTTTAAAAATGTAAGTTTTTCAAATCTGGCCCGATTTGATTCATTATTTGATGGCGGGCAGATGCTTCTTGCTCCATATTTTTTTGAGCCATAAAGCGGGCTAATAACCATTTTCTATATTCAGGGTCAAGGTTTTTAGCTTCACTTGGTTGAAATTGCATATGATACATTAAGAAAAAGCATTCTTCATCTACTTCTGTTGCTTTGTAATTAATTTTAATTGTATCATCGTCATCGTCATCAGTAGAATCAGGTAATAATATTCCCATTTTTACTCCTTTTAAAGATTAAATAGTTATATTATTATAGCATTAAATATTGTTGTTGTAAGAAAATTTTTGGTCTATTACTTTATTTGCGTAATCTTTTAATTTATCAACATAACCAAGGTTGCGAAGTTCTTTAAACACAAGGTTTTCATAAGAATATTCACCTTTGTTTTTAAGTCCTGCTGTTCTGTAAAGTCTTATTTTTTCTTTTAATTTTTCAATTGCATCTAAATCTTTGCTTTTATTATTAATAAAGTAATTAATTAAGTCTATAAAGTGCTTTACTTTTAATTTAAAGCTTTTAGATTTTACATTTACGAATTCTTTTTTTGGTTTAGTAATCCATTTATCTTTTAATAAAGAATAAACGCCTTGATCGGCAGGAGTATCCTGATTTACATCTTGAGCAAATATTTCAACTGGATAACCTTTAATTTTTATATCGTGATTAGCTGACCATAAATTCTTTTTATCAAGGATGTAGTCGTCTATAAACTTATCACATTTAATTTTATCTTTATTAATTAATAAATGAACATCCAAATCAGAACTATTTGTGTAGTTGTAATTAGCATTGCCTCCAGTAAGTATAATGTCTTTTATAATTTTTTTATCTATCTTGGCGTAATCAGCCCAGTACATTGCTACACTTACAAGTCTATGTTTAACTTCTTTATCTAAATCACCAGAACGCCAAAGTTTTGGATTAAGTTCTTTGTGAAGTTCAAGAGTTGTATCGCCTTTTATAAAATCTTTAAATCTCATAATAATATTTATAGCAATATAAGATTTTCCTATTGAATTTTATTAAGAATTATATAATATTTATACGGGGTGGGGGAATTCCTCCACCCCTAAAGAATACAAAAAATCTACAAGGAATTAGATTATGTTAAACGAAAAATCCGTTTTGTTCAGGAAAAGAGGAGAAGTTTTCGACAAAATTATTGAAGATAGTTCAATTGTAAACGCTGATAAAATTTTCAAAAATAAAAAAGAACTTTTACCTGAAGGAGGCGTTAACTATTTTTCTATAGTCGTAACTGCATTACCTGCTAACTCCAATTTATATGATTCTCTTATTAACGATATTAAAAAAGAAATAGTTTGGTATTTCAACAAGATTTTAATGCGTGAATGCCAAACAACAATGATAGTTTACTTTGAAGATAAGAAAACATATATCTTGTGTAAGATAGATGTATTTTTAAATATAGAAAAAGAAATTACAGTTGAAGAAGAATTTAAAATCAAAGATGAATTTTCTAAAACAATTAAGTATAAGATTGAACATTTAAGCAGGATTTCTATTAATGAAAATAAACCTATTAAAGAACCAATAGAAAGTGGTACTAAAAACGAATTAGAAATCTGGAGAACATTTAATTTCGATGATAGATTATTAAATGATGATAATTATCTAAACAATGAAAGCTCATTTAGTAAATTTTATGGTATTAACAGTCAAATAAGAATGGTGCTATCACCATTACAAAGTGCAATTCAAACGGTAGGTAAAAGAATGGTTCATTCTGTTCTTTTTGGGCCACCTGCGTGTGGCAAAACAAGTGTTTTAAATAAATTAGAAACTATTATTGGAAGAGAAAATATTCTCAAGCTTGACGCAACTACTACTACTAAAGCAGGAATAGAAAAACTTTTCTTAGGAACTAGTATTCCTCCAGTAGTAATACTTGAAGAAGCAGAAAAAGCAAATGAAGATTGGCTTCGTAATTGGTTATCATTATTAGATGAACGATCTGAAATAAGAAAAGTAAGCCATAAAGAAACAATTATTAAAAACATTGATATACTTTTTTATTGTACGGTAAATGATAGTGATAAGTTTAATGATTTATTAGATGGAGCTTTAGCAAGTCGTTGCAAAAACAAGATTTATTTCCCCAGACCAAGCATAGAAACCATTGAAAAGATTCTCTATAGAGATATACAAGAGAATGGTGGCAAGAATGAATGGGTTCCGTTTGCTCTTCAACTCGCTAAAGAACTTGGAGTAGATGATCCAAGAATCATCTTATCGTTTCTTAGTGGTGGAGATAGATTACTAAGTGGTTTATATCAAGAAGATAAAAAAAAATGCATTGACACTACATTAATTACATGAACGATATAGAGCAAAGATTATTTAATGCTACCGAAGGAAAATGGTACAGAAATAATAATAAAATTGTTGTTATGCTTCCTGAAATAAGCTTTGAACCAATTACAATTGCTGAATTTCCTGAAGATACAATTGGGTTAGAAGAAAATTTAAACTTTATTCTTAATTCAAAAAGTGATATAGTTTATTTAATTAACGAAAACAAACGGCTTAGATCATTGTTAGAAGTTAATTTTGTGGATTATGTAATATGAATAAATCGTGGAGATAAATCATGGAAGATATAATGTTTTGCAATTTAGATATTAATAAATTAATTTCAAATTACTCTGAAGATATTAAATTTATATCTGTGAATTCGGATGCTGTATTAGATAAAGAATGGCATCTTATGGAAGAAGATGATGACCACATCTTTTTAAAAAACAATTATAACAAAGTTCTTTTTGTTAAAAAAAACAAACCTCTTTGATTTGCATTTTTAATTAATCTTCATAAAATAATTTATGAAGACCAAAATTTGTATTAAGTGCAATAAGGAATTCTTAGTAAATACTAAAGTTAATGGAAAAAGAATTAAATGTGGCAAAAGGACATCCTGCTATGATTGTGTTGCTTATGTTTCTTTAAGCGATAAAATAAAAAACGCCCAAAGTGGTACTTACAACTGCTCTTCCTGTAATAAAGAAGTAAATCGCAGGTTAAAAGAAATATCTCCTAGTGGATTAGTATATTGTTCTTCAAGCTGTGCAGCCAAGATTAATAATAAAAACTTTAAAAAAAGAAACTTTACTAATAAATGTGGCCATGATGGATGTGAGACATTTATTTCAACTAATGCATCTTATTGTAAAATATGTTTTATTAAGATAACAAAAATAAAAGATATTAACGAAAGTACATTAGGATTATATTATTTAAGAGGTAAGGGTTCTAATAGAAATAATGGTATAAGAGATCATTCTAGAAGAGTTTATAAGCAATCAGGTGAACCTAAGTGTTGTTATGTTTGCGGGTATTCTACTTATATTGAAATTTGTCATATTAAAAGCATTGCATCTTTTCCAATGGAAACATTAATTCAGGATATTAATCATATTAAAAATTTAGTTGCATTATGCCCTAATCATCATAAAGAATTAGATAAAGGTTTAATAAAGTTAGAAAAATACCATTGCTTAAAATCATAAGTTTAAATAAACTTAACATATAGGGGGTATAGCTCAACGGCAGAGCAGGGAACTCATAATTCCTTGGTTCCTGGTTCGAATCCAGGTATCCCCACAGGTTTTATTCCTCCTTAGCTCAATTGGTAGAGCACGAAACTGTTAATTTCGGGGTTCTTGGTTCGAGTCCAAGAGGAGGAGCTTTTAAATTAAATTTCAGTTGACTTTTTTACGATATATAAGTACAAGATGTAATAGTAGTTAGGAAAACAATTATAAATACTTAACAAGGAGATGTTTGTCAATGTAATATAAAGTTAAATTCTATTTTTTAAAAATTTTAATTCACAATGGAGAAATTTAATATGTACGATAATGATAGCGATGTAACATTTAGCAGACCTAAGAAATATAAAACATACAATAATTCTAAGAATAAGTTTAGTTCTAAGAATAATACTATGCAATATCAAGGTTCTTTTAACATCCCAGCGTTTCAGATTAACAGATTCAAAGATGTAGTAAGCCTTAGATTTAACATTGAATTCATTACTGAGGTTTTAGAATTATATGATAAATCTAAAACTTCATTAGCCATTAGTTCTCTTTTAAAAGATATCGGTGACCTTTTAAATGCAGTAGATAATGAATGCTATGTTTCAGAATATTATCATGTTGGCAAAATAAGTAGCTGTATTTATATTAACATGAATAATAAATTCTGCGATATGTTATTTGAATTCTTTAACGGTTTAAGTTCTTTTCCACCACATATTCTAGCTTTTAAACAAAGATTAGAAAAAATGAGTGTTCAAGGAAAAATGCATGATACAGAATGGAATGATTAAAAGCTTAAAATGATAGTTAAATAAAAAAGGCAAGAGTTAACTCTTGCCTTTTTTATATTTTAATTAAAATTTATGCAGGAGCATCGACAGGAGCATCGACAACAGGAGCATCGACAACAGGAGCATCGACAACAGGAGCATCAACAACAGCAGCATCGATAGCTACTTTGTTCTTAATCCTATTACGAACTTTCTGACGAATTTTCTTAGCTTTGTTAGCCCTGTTAGCTTTTTTAGCTTTGTTAGGTTTGTTAGCCTTTTTAGCAGCCTTTTTAGCTTTGCCCTTGTTCATAAGTTTCTTTTTCTTCTTCATTGGTGGTCCTTTCTTTAGATAAATAAGTAATTACTAAACAATAAGTAATTTCAAACACCAATAATATATATTCAGCAGATTATAAAAACACATAAAAACTAAGGCTTTTATTAATAAATTAAATGATTTTTTCTTAAAAATATTAAATAAAAGTTGCCTTGTTAAATAAATTGCCTATTATAACAAATAGAAATTGATTGTTGTTTTAAACTTTTCTTCAAATGGAGGGATGCCATGTCAGTAAGTAAGAGAAAAACCTATAAGGATAGGGTCGATTCAAGAGAATTCGTAAAAGCTTGGATGCAAAGCAAAACCATATATGAAGTAGCTTCAAGATTGAACTTGCAAGTTCAATCTGCTGCTCAACGAGGTAAAAAGTATATGGAAAAAGGAATCAAGATTAATAATTTGCCACTAGGAGGCAAGGGCAGAGGAAATGGCCCACGGATAAATATATCATATCTTAATGATATGATTAAAAGTTTATCAACTTGATAATTTAAGTTAAATATGTTTAAATTTAAAGCTAGTGTATTTTAAATACATTAGCTTTAAGCTTTAATAGAAAGATAAAATTATGTTAAACAAAATAAGTAAACCACTGTGGAGCTACACAAAAATAAAACTACAAAGTGAAATTACAACATTATCAAAAATGCTATTTGAAATTCATAATCCTAAAATTGACTCTTCTGCATGGATTGAAAAAATAAGCTTACAGTTAAGAAAAATAGACGCTGTTGTTTACAGAACAACTCTTTGTGAAGATTCTATATCAGAAGAATTAGAAGTTAACAATAAAGCTTCTCTTATGAGAGAAAAAGTAAAAAGATTATTAAGTAAAAAACTAAGTTCTAAATTACTTGAAACAGAAAAAAACAGTATCGCTGCTTATTATTTCTTGAATGTTATAGATTTTATACAAGAAAAAATAGAAGTCGTTGATCAAACAACTGATTCACTAGAAGATAATCTTGAATAATAAAAATTTTTAAAAATATCATATACTTTCAATAAAAATATCATATACTGTAATTGTAGTATTACTTTATTTTTTTCTAATGAGAAAAGAATTACCATGAAAGATTTAGACATAGATACAATTAATAAAATGGTTGATTCTTGGAAATGGGCTGCTATTCCTGTACCTGCACCTGTACCTGTACCTGCACCTGTACCTGTACCTGTACCTGCACCTGTACCTGTACCAAGATCAAGCTTACCAAGAAGATCAAGCTCAAGATCACATGTAGAACCAATCAGGAAAATCGAACCAGAAATAGAACATCCTTTTCAAATGATACAAAAAGCAAAAGAAAAAGAAGAACAGGTAGTAAGGGATAAATATTTAAAAGAAGCAAATGAAATTGAAAACAACTTGAGTCAAAAAGTAAAAATATTAGCTGCTAAGGGAAACTCGTTGATGGATAAAACTAATTCATCAAGGCCTGATCAAACAAAAGTAGCACAATTAATCTTAGCTAAGAAACAACTTGAACAAATACAAGAAATGAATTGGCGACAAGCTTTAAATAAAAAGAATTCGAGAGGTTTGTAATGTTTGATTTAATAGCAAGTGGTTTTAAATCGTTGTTCTCTACTAAGAAAAATGCATTAGAAATGATCAATTGGTTTGATAATGCTTCAATTGAAGAAAAAAAAGAAAAAATAAAATCTTTTGACTCTAATCTTTATGACTGGTTAGATAAAGCAAAACAATATATCCCTGTAAATAAATTTAATAACATTATCAACTTGGCAGTACAAGATCATTTGTTGCAAGAATATTATTTACCAGAAATAATCTCACAATCCAATTCAATGGTTAATGTCAATGATGTCAATCATGCACTTTTAAAAATTGAAAATCAAAAGCTTAAAGAATTAGATGAAATGAATTGGAGAGCAGCTTTTAATAAAAATAAATAACCACATATCATCATTGCATATCATCATTGCATATCATCATTGCATATCATCATTGCATATCATCATTGCATATCATCATTGCATATCATCATTGCATATCATCATTGCATATCATCATTGCATATCATCATCACATATCATCATCACATATCATCATCACATATCATCATCACATATCATCGACCATTTTCGTGGAATCAAGAAAATGGTTTTAAATAATAAAATTTTTAAAAATTTTATTATTTGATTAAACAATAAAAATTTACTAGTATAATATTATGGATAAAACAAAAGAACCAGAAGATGTTTACTTCAACCAATACAAGAACGAATTTTCTTCTGGTAAGGCAAAGAAATGCCCTAAATGTAATTATTGCACTATGGGAAATTTACCAGAAGTAGAAATATTTTGTTTCTTTTGCTGGCTTATTGAAAATAAATACATCCAGAAATGATTTTTTATCTTCATTACAAATCATATTAAATACTTAAACGCAAATTAGTTATTAACAAATTAAGTAAATATAAATCTTACCTGATATATTTAGATTACCAAAGCAAAGCTTTACCTCACCTGCTGATACAAACCGTTGGATGTTACAACTTGTTAAGGTGCTAAATTAATTATTAATTATTAATTATTAATAAAATTTGGATGTACCATCTTAATACTCAAGTTATTTAATTAGAGGTGGAGCTTCCCCTCTTGTGTTGGGAGCTTCCCCCTTTGTGTTGGGAGCTTCCCCCTTTGTGTTGGGAGCTTCCCCCTTTGTGTTAGGAGCTTCCCCCTTTGTGTTAGGAGCTTCCCCCTTTGTGTTAGGAGCTTCCCCTCTTGTGTTGGGAGCTTCCCCTTTTTAGAGCTATGCTATACCGTTGTAAGGGGAGGAGTTACCGTTGTAAGGGGAGGAGTTACCGTTGTAAGGGGAGGAGTTACCGTTGTAAGGGGAGGAGTTCCTGTTGTAAGGGGAGGAGTTCCTGTCAGAAAAGTGCATACTGTTTTCTGATTAACTTACAGGTATTAAAGTTACAGGTAAAAACTTATAATCATATTATTTACGACATCAGAAATATAGTATTCAGGCGTTCACATAGTATTCAATAGTTCAATAGTATTCAGGCGTTCACATAGTATTGTTAACCTGATTGATTGACTTGAGAACATGAATTGTTATGTAAAATTAATATAATATATTATTAATTAATTACCTAATCTACTTATAAACTAATTACCTAATCTACTTATGAACTAATTATGTAATCTACTTATAAATTAATTATGTAATCTACTTATAAATTAATTATGTAATCTACTTATAAATTAATTACCTAACCTGCGTCAAGCCTGCGTCAAACATTTTTAAAGTAGAATACAAATATGTTTTTAAATATTTTTAAATTTACAAACTTAACTTTCCGATATAGTTAATAGTGATCAGTAACATTTACCAAGGAGATAGTCATGTTTCAATTTGTTGTCGATGCGTATTGTTGGGTAGACTTAAAAAGCATGGAAATTGTGTTTGCCATGTTTGGCGATAAGATTGGTTTCTAATCTAAAGGAGAATGAAAGATGAATACTATTAAAGCTATGATTGAAAATGGGTATTTAACTACTGGTAATAAAATACCTATGCCAAAACCAAAATCCGTGACATTAATTAGTGACGAACAATCGGCACTAATGACTCTTAAATACAATATAATTTTAGGAACACCAGACAATCCATTTTATTTCATCGAAAGCGATGATATAAATGATGAGTTTAAAGGTTTAGACCAATATGATAAGGTAACTGGCAAACCAATTGCCAACGAATTACAAGAAGTTCTAAGAGGTAAAGGTATTATTTGGGAATCAACCAAATAATTTCAAATTTACCAAACAAGTAAACCGATATAGTAGTAGTTACGATATAACACTTAATAAGGGGATAGAGATGAATACTGTGAATTTTAATGTTTTAGAGAAGATCATGGGCGAAAAAGTTGAAAAACTTTCTGTGGGCGAACACAAAATAGACTTGTCAATTAGTATTGTTGACAATGTTACAAAAGATGAAGTCAAAATCAACACCCAAGGTTTCATTAATCAAGGTGTAGACTATGACCGAACCGCAACAGTAAGTGTAAGCATTTACGAATTTGCAGCAGCAATTTGTAGTCAGTTTGGAATCATGGGCGATAAAGCTGCCGAACAAGCAGCAAAAGCAATGAAAGCAGTTTTAGATGGTACAGTAGACCCCGAAGCAGTTAAAGTTGTCAAATCTGAAATTGATAAACTTAAAAAGCTTTTCGCAGAAACACTTCCAAAAACAATGGTTAATGGAAGAACTGATATTAAATGCAGAAGTGTTATTGTGGAGCAAGATTTCGTAGAAGAAAAAGTTTCAAAGTCAGTTTAAATGTGTCACAGTTAAAGCCACTTCTGTAAAGTGGCTTTACTTTTATTATAAGGAATTAAAAATGAAATCAGTAGTTGTTAAGACAAATGGCGAAGTCGAAGTTAAAGATTTAAACGGCTTAGAAGAATTACAAAAAGCTGTAGGTGGGTACATAGAAGCTATAAACCTGCCGAACTATGGCACAGGATATGTTAATGAAGAAGGTAAGCTTAATAACTTGCCGTTAAATATAGTAGCAACAATGGCTTATAGCAAAAGCAATGGGTTTTCTCACGATGTACTTGTTGGCGATGTTATTTTCACAGGCGATGTTAATGAGGAAGGAAATACCGATGATATTAGCGATAAATTTATTGATTTTGTAAAACTAATAGCGAAATTAGTTTTTAAAATTAAAAATTGTTTGAAATAAATTCGTGTCACTAGCGAATAAGTTAATGTGTGTTCTACTTTAGAATTTTTAACAGGAGAAATAACATGGATGATAGAGAGACTAAGAATGGTATGCCAAAGATTAAGCCACCAACAGAAAAAGCGTGGAAACGACTCAAAATCGATCAATTAATTAAACTATCAGACTTTGTTAAGAACAGAAAAGCGTGGATAATTAACGATAAACCAACATTGGAAGAGTTTACTAAGCTTGCAGAAATTGCAATTAAAGTTGACTATATTCCTCTTAGATCAATCTACCGATGTTTGAGATTAAACAAAATTCTTAATGTAAATTGGTTTTTAAAACCAAAATTACCTTCAGAAGCTATAAAAACTGATACTAGCTTTAATTCTAAACTAGAAATTATTAATGATAAAATTGAAGAAATAAATAATTCTTGCAAAGAAATTATTAATAATAATGATAAATTAAATGCACACGAACTAAACATTAATCAAATTAACATTGATTTAGACTCAATCAAAGATATGCAAGCATCTATTTTAAATGAAATCAAAAAATTTAAAGAAGATTTAGAATATATTTTAAATGAATTATGATAAACTAATTATATGAAATTACCAAAACCTAAAATTATAAAAGATGCAACTAATGCTTATAATAAAAATATTAAAGCATTAGTTAATTTAAAAAAGATTAATGGAGTTAAAATGTTTTTATTAATTAAACAATTAACTTATCAAGTTACTGGAAATGAAGATGTGTTGTGCCAAGAAAAATATGATAGTTTCTTTACTGGATTATTAATTAATTTTCAAAACATATTCGATAAACTAAATGATTCATCTGGCAATGGACTAAATGTTTTGCTAAAAGAAATTGATGAAGCTTCCATAAAAGGAAATAAAATGGAACAAGAATATAAAGATTATTTTAAAAAGCTTTTAAAAAATGATAAAGCTAAACTTAAATTAATAAACATGGTTCTACTTACATTGTTTATTACTGTTTGTATGAAATCAGCAGGATATAAAATTAAATTTTGAAACAAGGATAATTACAAATGACACTTGAAACACCAAATAGCTTTGAAGCAGTAAATGCAGTTTTACAAAATGATATTGAGAAAATAAACCACTTAGTGCTAAATGAAAGTTTAAACTTAGCAAATGCTGTTAAATTTGCCAGCAGCCTTGGCAAATTTGAAATATTGAAAATACTTCTCGAAAGTAGAGGGTATGAACCAGATACTAAAGAAATTATGGATGCACTAATAGAAAGTGCAAAAAATAATAGAAAAGATTGCGTGGAATTTATAATGGATAACTACGCAAGCGTAAATATTACAAAAGCACTTGAAGTTTCTACACCAGAATGTGCCGAAATTATATCTTCTAAACATGACCCGTTTTGCTACTCAAAACAAAAGTTTTTTAAATATTAAACAAACTTATTCCGATAATTATAATAAGAAAGGAGTATCAAATGTCAAATGAAGAAGCACTAGCGTTAATATCCAAGATTGAATCTTGGTATGAATTGCAAGAAGAACAACTCTGTAATTCAGAACGAAAACAGTAAATACTATAACTATAAAGGAAAGGAATACGATGAATACTACTGCTGAAAAATTAGAAAAAATAGAAAAATTAGATGTAGGTGATAATGTAATTAAAAAATTAGGCACACCACCTAACTTTTTAAAAGCCAAATCAATTAATGTATTTGGTAACTTTCACAGAGTAAACATCTATGTTAACATCGATGCTAACAATGAGGAAAGAATTATAAAAAGAAGTAGCATAGCATATAGCTACTTGGTCGAAGCAGATAAGTCAGGAAATATTTTAGATAGCAAACCAGAAATTGTTAAACTTTTTGAATAAGTTTATTAATACAAACTAAAAATACCCTGCACAATAGTGCGGGGTATTTCTATTTAACCACATATCATCATTACGCATATCATTAACCTACATATCATCATCTTGCATATCATCATCTTGCATATCATTAACCTACATATCATCATTACATATCATCATTACGCATCATCATGTAAAAACATAACTTACTCCCAGAATTAAATAAAACCTTGAAATATGATCAAGATTCCACCCTTCATGCTGTGCTTACCGCCACCTCTCATACTCATTCACAATAAGTAACCCAACCCAATTAAGCGACATAAGTCCTAATAAGTATATATTAGGAAATCTGTCGCCTAAATCAGTTACCTTAGAAGAAGTGCATAAATTCTTTCCTAAAGACTCTTTGCGAACCATTCTTTGAACAAGATTATAAGCTTCCTTGCTTTCAGTTTTTTAAACATTGCTCTTATATAAAAATTTTTATGTTATTAATAAAATCAAATTAATTAATTTTATTAATTAATAATTAATAATTAATTAATCAAAATATCACCTGTTACACCTGCTCCAGTCTATCCAGTAGCACCAGTCTCACCTGTCTCCAGTCTATCCAGTAGCACCAGTCTCACCTGTAGAACCAGTTCCAGTCTGTCCTGTAGAACCAGTATCACCTGTAGAACCAGTAACGCCAGTAGCACCTGTAGAACCAGTAACGCCAGTAGCACCTGTCTCCACATTAATTAATTTAACTAATCCAGAACATACTCACATCCAAACATTTTCACTCCAGTTCACTTCACTCCAGTCACTCCAGAACATTTAATTAATTAATTTAACTAATCCAGAACTTAAACACTCAGGGACAGAAAATAGTCCTTACTCCAGAACTTAAACATCCTCACTCTTCCACTCCAGACATTTAGTTAATTAATTAATTAATTTAAAAATACATTAATTATTAAGGCGTATAGTAGTTAAACTAAACGCTTTAACGGTACGCCTTAACCGTACATCAAAGAGTTGAACTCGTGAATTACTTTTTGATACTAATTAATTAATCTGCAAGCCTGATTACTAATTAATACCTGAGTTACTAAAACGGTAAACGGTAACGGTAAAAATTATATTCCTGAACGCCTGATTTCTAAAAGCCTGTATTCCTGAACGCCTTAATTTCTTAATTTACTTATTAATTAATTTCTTAATCTACTTATTAATTAATTTCTTAATCTACTTATTAATTAATTTCGTAATCTACTTATTAATTAATTTCGTAATCTACTTATTAATTAATTTCGTAATCTACTTATTAATTAATTTCTTAATCTATTTTAATTTGTAATCTACTTTGCAATCTTAAATTACCACAAAATATTTTTAAAGTAGATTACAAATTAATCCCTGTAGGATTTTTAAAGTAGATTACAATTTTAAAGTAGATTACAAATTAATTAATTAGTTAATTAGCTGTGTTTTTTTTAAGTAGATTAAGAAATTTAATCATTACTAATTTTGTAATCATTTAATATTTATTAAATTTAATAATCCTCTAATTCGATACTACTGTCGATGGATTATAGACCGTCAAACGGTAAATCCCTAGCCGATACAATAGGGATAAAAGAGTTAAGAGGTAGATTATTATGGAAGGTATATTTTCGAGAGAAGCCAGACACCCCGCATACGCAGCATTGCGTAATATTATGATTCGCACTAAAGGTGCTGCATCAATTAGCGAATGTATCCTTGATTGCTCTAATCATGGACTTGTAGTAGATAGAAGCATGATCGCTTCTGCCAGAAACCAATATAAGCGTATGGCTAACGCTGCAAGCATGGCAGGTGAACCAATGCCAATGCCAATACCAATTCCAACACCTACACCAGAATCAATTCCAGCACCTGCACTAGAATCAATTCCAGCCCTGCCAATTCCAAAAATTGAGGGTGAGTGGTTTTCCGAATATGTTCCCAATGTTGACAATACATACAAAATAGATTTAAAGACTAAAAAGCTATTTGATACTGTCGAAAAACTGAGTATCTATCACTTTAAGAAAAACAAACATTCGTTAAAGGTACGCATGGTAGGTGCTGCGGGATGCGGAAAGACCAGCGGGGCAATTCAATTTGCTGCTATCTATCGCAGGCCAGCATTTGTTATCGATTGCCCTACTCTAAGAGAACCACTAGACCTATTTGGTACACGAAATGTAGAAGATATGAAAACTATATTTAGTGAAAGTCTTTTCTTAAAAGCTATTTCTGTTCCAAGAGCAGTAATAGTATTTGACGAGATGAACCGAATACCTAGCAATGTTTTAAACATTGCAATGCCATTGCTTGATTACAGAGGCGAAATGTATTTAGACTTAGCCAAACGCAATATCAAAGTAGGTGCTGGGGTAACTATGTTTGCAAGCATGAATGAGGGAAGGGAGTACACGGGAACAGAAGAGGTTGATGAAGCTATCAAAAATAGATTTTCGACCATTGTGGAGTGTACTTATCTTAATCCAGAAGATGAAGCTAATTTGCTAGTCGAGAGGTATGGTATTGATGCAAACAAAGCTATTGCATTAGCTGAGGTAGCAAGAATCAATCGTGATAAGTATTTAGCAGGGGAAGTGTATTCAAAGTCAATCTCTACAAGGCTTCTGGAAAACGCTGCCGAAATGATTCATGCGGGAGGTGATAGCACCCTGTTAAACACAATTGGGAATCATTTTCCAGAAGATGGCACAGGATGCAGCGAGAGGAAAAGCATCATGGATTTATTCAAAGGTAAAGGATTCAAAGTATAAAGTTAGTCTTAATTGTGCTTAACATTGTGTTAGGTACAAATTTTCTCTAGGTTGTTTTTTAGAAAAAGGATTATAGAAATGAACGACTCAAACAAGATTATTGAAGTATTATCCAGAACCGCAAACTTACTTAAAAATGCGGGCAAAGGCGATAAGGAAAAAGCTATTGAGGTATCTTTCGTTAAGAAAGATAATTCAATTTTGATCGACCATAAAAAGTTTATTGATATGAAAACAGGCGAATTAACAATCAACGAAAAAGCTATTAAAGAGGAACAAGGTAGATTATTAATAAAATCGGAACTTGACAGATCATTTACTAAAAAACAACGAGAAGAATTAATGAAAGAATCTACCGAAGTGCAAACTTTAACCAAAGGATTGCACTTAAAAAACGCAATCGAAAAAGTTAAATCCGAATGGCTTGGATTTTCGGATGAAGTCGAATCTTGCCTGGAAGCAAACCAAACCCCGATAGCAATAAATAAAACTTCAAGCATCAATGACAAAATGCAAGCATTGGTACAAGATTGGATTTTTGGCAATAAGTCTAATGTGGATTTAGGAGATAGCAAATTAGCTAAACATAGGGATAAAATTCATACGATCCTTAATGAGCTTGCAGAAGAAATTAAACCAGATACGGATTGTATTAAATCATCTGGAATTGGCCGATTGAATGATTATCTAAATGAGGATGAAGGCGAGGATGAAACACCAGAAGGCGAAACACCAGAAGGCGAAACACCAGAAGGCGAGGATGAAACACCAGAAGGCGAAACACCAGAAGGCGAAACACCAGAAGGCGAGGATGAAGGCGAAACACCAGAAGGCGAAACACCAGAAGGCGAAACACCAGAAGGCGAGGATGAAGGCGAAACACCAGAAGGCGAGGATGAAGGCGAGGATGAAGGCGAGGATGAAGGCGAGGATGAACCAGTAGGTAAATCTAAAGGTAAATTAAAAGGCAGCGAAGAATCGGAA
>Ga0209086_10000040_pt1 | contig 112805 bp, 130 predicted proteins | sample M_130207_XF_Meta_FD_187312 | JGI IMG/M metagenome (GOLD analysis project Ga0209086, IMG submission 187312) | Freshwater microbial communities from Lake Montjoie, Canada to study carbon cycling - M_130207_XF_MetaG (SPAdes) (version 2) | ecosystem: Environmental > Aquatic > Freshwater > Lake... | reverse complement strand
TGTAAATGGAGTGCAAGTCTACGCTCTTACAAATCATGGAATAACAAATAATACACCTACAGTTGCAAATGCTCAACTTCAACTTACATTGATGACATTATATCCATATGGAGGAGGGGGAAACTCTGGTTTCTCTGTTCAAGGTAATGTAAGCAGCTTAAAGATGTATAATAAAGTCTTATCTGCCGCTGAGATACTTCAGAATTACAATGCTACAAAAGGAAGATTTGGATTATAAAGTGTAAAAAACATTAGAATAACTTAAATTTCAATTAAAATAAGAAAATGAATACAATATTTATCCCCGTTTACCCAAAACCATCTGGCGCGAATGTCACCAGATTGGACGTAGACTTTAATGACTTTGATCCACATAATGGAATCAAATTTTCAGTAGTCCTTAAAAACCCACAAGATTTAAGCCTAGATAGGACTTATACTTGCATGTACGGCGATGATTGGCAGGATTGGCCTTCTGAGCAAACTGCCGAAGCTGACTATAATTATGTAAAGAAAGTAGTGCTAGATAATTTAGGCTATACTGAAGCTATTGCTCCATTTATTACTACCCAACCAGTAGATCAAAAAGTTATAGATGGGCAACCTGCTCAATTCTCCGTAGTCGCAAGTGGCGATTCTCCATTGAATTATCAATGGGTTAAAAATGGAACCGCTATCGAAGGAGCTACCTCTCCAGTTTATTCCATTAATTCAGCCGGGACTGGCGATCTAGGCTCTTACAATGTACAAATTAATAATCCAGTGAGTTCGATTGTCAGTTCTTATGCATCATTAAATTTCTTTCAAGCTCCAACCATTACATCTCAACCACAAAATCTTAATTTGACCGTTAGTGGATTTGGTGTTTTAAATGTAGGAGCAATGGGCGATCAACCATTAGCTTTCCAATGGAGTAAAGATAATGAGACTATTATTGGAGCAAACGGAAGCTCTTTGCAGATTGCGGATGCCAAGCTCTCTGATTCTGGAAACTATTTTGTAACAATTAGTAATGTAGCTGGGTCTGTGCAAAGTGATCTTGCCGTTGTTGCTGTCACTGAGCCCGTTCCTCCACCTGCTCCAATCCCTGATGTTATCCCTGATGTGATTCCTGATCCAATTCCCACTAGCGATAATGCTTAATTTTTAAAATATCTCTTCTCAAGCCCCGAAAGGGGCTTTTTTTGTGTAATAATGTGTATGAATTTAACAGGTACGCAAGGAAACTCTTTTTACAAGAGACTTGTAGCCCGTGATTCTGATAATAATATAATGAATTTATCAGGTTTCACGGCCTCTGGATATATAAGAGCTAGTTATGGCGCGGGATATACAAATGATAACGTTTATGTGCCTAGCTCTGGTATTTTATTAAATTTAAATCCACAAATAATCTCAGGAACAAATGGTTCTTTATATAGTAGTGGATATCTAGATATTAATGTAAGTAGAACTGGAATGGCAGCTTTACCCTCTAGTTACCTATTGTTTGATGTTCAAGTATTTTCAGGAGCAGATTATGCTCGCACTATTGAAGGTGGATATTTCATCATTAACCCAGAAATAACATACTAATATGAAAATTGTAGACATGGCTCAAGAACTTCATTTTGAATTAGGTCAGCCAACTGACCTTTCAGTACCAGCTATTAGCTACTGGCTTCGAAATAATATTGGCATCCTTAATAATAGATTAAATAAAGATATCATTGTTAACGACACAACTTTAGAGCTTGATCCAAATCTTGGCGAAGCAGAGAAAGCTATTTATAAGAAAATTTATGAATGCTACTTCTATGATTTAAAAGTCAAACAAACTCTAAATTCAATAAATAACGATTCTGTTTTAGAGGTAACAGATGGCGGCGGGACTGTTCGCAGAATCAACCGAAACGAAACAAGTAAAATATACTTAGATGCAAAGAAGACTGCTCTAAGTGAATTGACTATGCTGATTACCGATTATAACATTAATGATGTCGGCCCTCTTCAGGTTGCTGGCGATGATACTGTTGTTGGTTCCTTTATTACTGATAAATATTTCACTCCTCGCCCATTTAATAGAGTTTAATTATGGCATCTTTATTAACAGACACACAAAGAGCTAGCTTTGGATCAAACTTCAATGATCTTTTCGATACATTGTCTAGGGATATTGTTATTTATAAAGAGCCTATTAAAAACATCACTTCCATAAATCAAACTCCAGCTTTCGGCTATCCCGGCGATCAATTGCCAGAAAGCGTAACTTATACCCCGGTGTATAGCACTTACAAAGCAAGAGTATTTTATGGTAACCCAGAAGAAGACCTTATTGATTTAGGTTCAGAGATTAAAAACCCAAAAGCAATTGCGAGAATCCGAGTGAAGGCTGAGACTAAAGATTACATTGAAAATGGGAGAACAGAAAAAATAACTTTCGATGGCAAATCTTGGAATGTACAATATGGTTTTGTCGTTAAAAGATTTATTGATGAATCTTATTATGAGTATATGATGAAAGAATCTACATAATGGCAACCATAAATAAGACAATCTTAAATAGGGAAGTCAAAAAACTTCTCTTTAATAAAGACATTCAAAATTTAGCTTATCAAAGAGCCTTTAAGGAATTTGAAAGGATTAAAAAACAAGCTCTTAGAGAGTTCAATCAACACCCTGTTACTAAAGAGTTAGAGGAAGGGGTTGGTGCTTCAAACATTTCAAAGACTTTGCCCGGAACAAAAAGTGATGCAAATTTGTTTTCATTTATTGGGTTTGCAGAAGGCGCTAACCCAACTCAAGAAGTAAGGCAAATTTTAGAACAAGAAATCGATCTAAGTGAAAAACCTACAGTAAGAAATCTAGAAACAGGAATACAATTCAATTTCAAAGTCTTAGCTCCAACTCTTAAAGCAATAGAAGCGGAGACTCCATTGCCTTGGGAAAATGGTAGAAGCTGGGTTAAAGGTATTGAGAGAGGAATTTCTGGCCTTGGTTACTACTTGTCTGGCCGATTCAAAAGTCCAGAGCCTAGTCGATCTGGCGGAGGTATTCAATCAAGTTATAAAGTTAGAAAAGGTTCTTTCGTTACCGTAGACTACTTAAGCGAGATATTAAGAAACCTAAAGGAAAAACTTAAATAATGAAACCCCAATTTGATAACCAAATATCTTCTTCGTTCCTAATGTGGTTTGACCATACTTTATTGTCTAAAGGCGAGGCTTATTATAATGTCACAAGTGCTTTTCCTGCCAACTCATCTTACGTCAATGGGTTCTATGCATACAATGGACCTTATAAAGGATTAGTTTATGATACTTCTATATCTGGCGCTACAGTAATGACTGGGGTTAGTATTGGTGGAGTAAATTATAATTTAGGTCAAAACCCAGTTAGCGGTATTAATTATTCAGAAGGGCAAATCTATTTAGCTTCTGGGTCTCTTACTGTTTCAGGGGCTTACTCAGTTAAAGAATTTAATGTATTATTAACCTCTCAGCCAGAAGAGGTTTTGCTTTTTGAGACTCAATACGTCAGAAGAAATAAGACCTCAACAGAGTCTTTAAAGTCAAGTCTTAAAGAAAATACTATCACTTATCCTGTGGTTTTCATTAAAAATAATAGCAGCACAAATGACCCTTGGGCTTTTGGCGGCACTGACAAAACCAAAATGGATTTCCGAGCAATCGTGATCGCCGATTCTCAATATACATTAGATGCAGTTTGTTCTTTATTCAGAGATAGAAATTACGATAATGTTCCTTTAATTGACGCAACTTATAATCCTTTTAATGTATTAGGAAGTTTTAAAAGTGGAATAGTCTTTAATTATGATTCTTTAACATCTGGAAAAGACTACTGCATGATAGATAGTGTTTCTGTCTCTAAAGTCGCGAGTGTAAGAGATATAGAGAGCAATCTAAATCCTAGCTCATATTATGGGCTGATTGATTTTGAACTGATCAAGTTTAGACAACCAAGACAAACATAATATTTTATGCCAAGAACAAGAGTAATTTACCAAAATGAAGCTTTATATGTTGGCCCTAGCCCAGCTACAAGTGGACACTATAAATTCGTTACAGGCAATAATGCCGTAAATGTTCCAACTCAAAAATTGAATCAATTAGATCCTCTTTCTGTGCGAACAGTAAATTCAGGCAGCACTACGGCGAGTGCTTCTTTGGCGCAAATGACTAGCGGCTTGCTTCCAAATATTACTAATCTTTGCCGCGTCCAAAGTATTAATTATAATTTTAATATTGCGAGGAAAGACGTAAACCAGTTTGGTAATTTGGCTGCAATTGATAGAGTTATAGTCGATCAACCCACTGTTTCACTGGATTTTTCTTATCTTCAAAATAGTTTTAATAATGAAGAAGAATTAGGGTTCAATGTTCAGGCGCTCAAGAGGAGCGCTACTGTGAATTTAACTATCGTTACTTCTGGACAAGCAGAATTTGGAATAACTGCGGCTTCTATTATTGATGGCGGTCAAGGATATTTAAATCCATTTACATTAACGCTACCTCAAGGAGGAGCAAACGTACCTCCAGTGCTTTCTTTTGGTGTCGCAACGGGAGGCCTATTTGCTGGTCAAGCAACAGGAGTTTCAATAACTAACCAAGGGTCAGGAGTTATTTTTATAAATGGATCTCAAATTATAGGCGCTGGTAATTCTACTAATGTGCCAGTTAATGTTGGAATTGGCGGCACAAGCGATGGTAAGAATTTCTCTCCAACTTTAGCAAATAATTATCCAGAAGGCACTACTGGCGTTCTAAATGTTACTTGTCTATCTGGGATCTTAACGAAAGTCACTGACGATAAAAACATGTTCGTTAGGACGGTCGCTCAAGGAAACGACGTAACAGTAGCTACGACTGGCACATTAGATCAAGCGATTATTGCATTTGGAAATGTCGTAATGAATAATTACGCTACAAATGGCGCTGTTGGAGACTTTCCTACTGTCACTATTGGTAATGAAGCTAGGAACATGGCTTTCTATACAGGAGCTAATAATTTTAAATCTTCTGTTGATGGGCAACGCTATCAATTGCCTTCATTAGATTCCAATGGATCTAGAGTAAATGGAACATTCTCTTTGCCTGATTTTAATGATAGGAGCAATGTAATCAACAATGTTTCAGTATTTAAACCCGGAAATATTGTCCTTGATTTAAGTCAATATGCCCTTTCTGGTTTTGGTATTGATACGTCTTCAGCTTCTTTAAATGCTCAAAGCTACAGCTTATCAATTGCCATGCAAAGAGATTCGCTAAAGAAATTAGGAAATACTTTTGAATTTTCCAAAGAAATAACTTTCCCAATTAATTATTCTCTTTCTGTAGATGTTTTGGTTTCTGATCTTGTTGTTGGAAATCTGCTAACTATGGTTACTGGTAAAGATGTTTCTTTCGATGTGTCAATTTCTCACATTAAACCCGGAACAGAAAATTCTTCATTAGGAAGAATCACAGGAGCTAGATACACAGCCAAATCTACACTATTAGAATCTATGAGCTTTAGCTCGTCAATCGGAGCAAATAAAACAGCAACTTTAACTTTTGGAGGACAAATAAGTTCTCCTCAAGACGCAACAAAGGGTATTTTAATGCATGGAGATTATTGGATGCAGATACCTGATGTAATTTAATTATTTCTCAAAACTGAATAAAAAATGTAATAATGAATAGAATTTTAAAGGATTAAAAATATGCCAAGAAATCGTGTAATTTACCAATCAGAAGCGTTATTCAATACAAGTGACCTTGTTGACGTAGCGGCTTCTACACCATCACAAACTGGAGCTTTATTTGTTAACCAGTTTTCTCGCGTTCAATCTTGCAATTATAATTTTAATATTGCAAGAAAAGATGTCAATCAATTCGGCAATCTTGCTGCTATTGATCGTATTATCGTAGAGCAACCAACTGTTGGTCTAGATTTTTCATATCTACTTTCAGATATGGCTAATGAAAAGAATTTAGGCTTTTCTGTTATAACAAGTCAAACTACTACCGCTGGCATTACTTCTGCAAATGCTGTTCAATCTTGTTTATCAGGAATTTTAACTAGTGGATTTGTAAATACTAAAAATTATTACGTTAGGACAGTTAATGAAGGTAATGATGCTTCTGCATTTTCATCCGATTCTGCTCCAAATACCACTCAAGGAAATACAATTGGCTTAGGGAACGGTTTCTTAACTAATTATAGCGTAAATGCTGCCGTAGGAGATTTCCCAACTGTTTCTTCTACTGTTGAGTGCCTAAACATGAATTTTACTGCTGGAAATTCAGGAAACACTCCCGGTGTAACTAGTGCTGGAGCAGTCGCTGGTGGAACCTTCGCTTTGCCACAGACCGCTACAAATCCTAATGGTGAAAACGCATTAGGCAGAGTCTCAGCGCTAAGACATGGTGACATTACCCTCACTCTAACAAAAACAACTGGAACAGCTTATGGTGGTACTGATGTTACTGCTGCTGCCGCTATCCAAAATTTCTCTATCTCAATGGGTTTAAATAGAACTCCATTGCAAAAACTCGGTAGTAAATACGCTTTTTCTAGAGAAATCGATTTCCCAGTTACTATTTCTTTCAGCGTCAATGCTCTAGTCCAAGATCTTACTACTGGAAATCTTGTTGACGTAATAAATAATGACGCCACTTATGACGCTGTCGTCGTCTTGGCCGCTCCTGCTAGTGCTAATACTACTTTGGCTACTAATGAAGGCGTTGGATATGTCCTCAAGAGATTGAACCTAGATTCTCAAGATATCTCTTCTTCAATTGGCGCTAATAAATCAGTAACACTAAACTTCACTACTCAAGTTGGTTCTCCTCAACAAACCGATAGAGGAATGTTCATGTTTGAAACATTGCCTCTTGCATAATATTTAAAATAATCGCACTAAGCCCCAGCCTAAAAACTGGGGCTTTTTATTTTTACAGAGTGTAAATACCATTAGGTAAAGGTTTTTCAAAGGTTATATGGCAATAGATATTAAGCTAAAAGAGTACGTCCTATTTAAGAATAGGCGACAAGTCGTAAATTTATATAAAAACTTCTTAATCTTACTTGAAGATTTAAAGGAAGATGGTTATAATATTAATGATGAAAAGTACCAACGTCTAAGAAAGAAAATACTAGACAGCGGCAACGATAGCATCAGAAATTTTGAAGAAGATCTAAATAATATAAATTTATAATGAAGACTACATACGAATTTGCAATTAATAAAGAAGGGCTTGTAAAAGAAACAGAAGAGTCGGTAAACGAAGAAGGACAAAAGGTAACTATTACCAAAGATGTTGTATCTCAAGTTCCTCATAATTACTTTATTAAGAAACCCACAAGAGTTTTGTTTGACGAAGCTGAATTATTTTATGGAGTTAGGCTTTCTGAAGGCGTTAAAGCTGGCCTCCTTACCCGATCTTTGTTAAATAAAAGATACGTCGATGATGGCGGTATTTTAGGGGATAAAGCTAAAGGTGCCGAAGCAGATGCTTATAAAGACCTGTATGATTCTCAAAATGAATTACAGAGGCTTCTGGCTTTAGAAGAGAAGGATCGTCCAGAGTATTTTGAAACCAAGAAGAAAGAATTAGAAGAAAAAATTACTATTATTAAAAGCTCTTTGACTGATCTAGAAGTCCAAAAAGAATCTCTGTTTGATAATACCGCAGAGACAAGGGCTCGTAATAAAGTAATAACTTGGTGGATATTATTTTTGTCATACTATGAGAAAAACGGGGAAAAACAACCATTTTTTGGTGAAGGAAATTACGAAGCTCGAATGAATAAGTATGACGAAATTTTTGAATCAGAAGACCCTCATATGATTAAAGTAGCTAATGCTTTTATTTATTTTATTAGCTTCTGGTACATCGGAAGAGCAACATCAAAGGAAGATTTCGATTTGTTAAAAATAGAACAAAAGATTTTTTGATCCCTTGGCGTAAATTAATCCTAGCCCCTGCGCGAGCGGGGGCTTTTTAGCATATGGATCTAGAAGCTTTTAATAAAAATTTAAAATCTCTTTATTGGGAAATAGTAAAGGGCTCATCTTCTTTTCTCTGTAACAATAATCAGTATTATATAAAGCACATGTCTCCAAAAGATGCAGGAGAGATCGAAGTGCGCGAAAATCACTATTACGAAAAAGCTAGATCACAAGGCATACCCACAAATGAAGAAAAGATAAAAGAACTTATTAAAGAAAAAATCTATGACGAAAAAGACGATCAGAAAATAATAAACAATAGATTAACCCTTGCCAATTTAAACAAGACTAGACGCAAGCTTTATTTAACTAGAGACCTTGATAACATTGACAAACAAATAAAAGAAATTAATGAAGAAACAAGTCTGCTAGAGACTAAGAAAAATGATTTGTTAGAAAACACTTGCGAAACATACACTGGTAAACGGATGAATGAGTTTTACATTTATTATTCGGTTTACTCTGACGAAAATTGCCAAAATCACGCTTTTACATTAGAAGAATTTGAAGAACTAGATCAAAATGAGTTATTTAGATTAGTTAGTTCTTATTCTAAGTCTGCTCATAAATTTAATAATCATAACGTAAAAAGAATTGGGGTTAGCGGATTTTTCCTTAATTATTTTTATTTATGTGATGACAATGCTTATTTCTTCTATGGCAAACCTATTTGCAATTTAACATTTTATCAGGTCGAGCTATTTGGTTATGCAAGGTACTTTAAAGATTTAATGGGCAAGTCTACAGTTAAGCACCCTGATGAGTATAATGATAATGTAGACAAGATTATAGATTGGTATGAGTCTAGTAGCAATCTTGAAAAATTACACGAAGATAAGAACATGACTAACGGTAAAGAGACTGCTGTCCAAGCCGTTTCTGTCATGGGAGCCACAAAGGAAGACCTAAAGAAATTAAAACAAGACAACACTGGAAGTGTTTCTTTGGAAGATGCGGCGAAGAAAAAAGGTGGCTCATTAAGCTTTGAAGATTTAATGAAGTTACACGGTGTTTAAGTGTAATTATTCTTAGGTTTAAGGATATATGGCTACATCAGCAGGATCAATTCCAATTACAGCAACATTTAACGCAGCACAGCTTGAAAAAGATGTGTTATCAGCGTTAACTCGTATCCAAAGCAAAAGCACACTTAATTTAAATACGAGAAATTTCACTCAGCCTCTGGGTAAAATTACTGGCCTTGCTAATGAGTTTAACAAATCTTTAGAAGCTTCAAATGCCCGTGTAGTTGCATTCGGTGCTTCTGCTGGTGTTATTTTTGCAGTTCAAAAGTCTTTTTCTGCTCTTGTAACCAGTACTATCGAAGTAGAAAAGTCTCTTATTGATATCAATATTGTATTAAACACTTCTGCTAAAGGGATAAAGCAATTTGGAGATCAGTTGTTTGAAGTAGCAAGAAGTACAGGTTCTTCCTTTAAAGACGTAGCTGCTGCCGCAACAGAGTTTTCAAGACAAGGTTTAGGATTAGAAGAGACTTTAAGGAGAACAAGAGATGCTCTAATCTTAACTCGCCTTTCTGGTCTTGATGTAGTTTCAAGTACTGAAGCTCTTACCGCTGCTGTAAATTCATTTACTAAAGAAGCTCTTACTACAACTGATGTCGTTAATAAACTTGCTGCTGTTGATGCTAAATTCGCTGTTAGCTCCAGAGACCTTTCTGAAGCTCTCCAGCGTGTAGGATCTTCTGCCAGCGAAGCTGGAGTTAGTTTTGATGAATTGCTAGGTATTGTTACTTCTGTACAGCAAACTACTGCCCGTGGTGGTGCTGTAATTGGTAACGCCTTAAAAACAATTTTCACAAGAATAGAAAGACCTCAAGTCATTAATGATTTGAAAGATTTTGGTATTACTGTTACTGATATTTCTGGAAATGTTTTGCCGACAATTAAGGTAATTGAAAACTTAGCTCAGTCTTTCCAAAGTTTAAATCCAGTTGTCAAATCTCAAGTTGCTGAACTTGTTGGTGGTGTTTATCAGATCAACATTTTAAAAGCTGCTTTGGCAGACGTTTCTAAACAAAATTCCGCTTTCGCAGAAGCTACAAGAGCCTCTTCTCAAGCAGCAGATGAAGCTATCTTAAAAAATGATGCTTTAAATAAAAGTCTTTCTGCTTTAATTAATGAAACATCAGCTAATTTCAGTCAATTTGCTTCAGCCATTGGAAATGCTAGTGTCGCTCCCGGAATAAGAAAAGTTTTAGAGTCTGTCAACAAAAGTTTATCCGCTTACAATGAAAAAGATTCAGAAGGCGTTGGGGCAAAGATAGCTACTGGTTTATTAACAGGCATTACCGATTTTATCACTGGCCCCGGTTTGCTACTTGGTGGGCTTGCTGTCGGGAAATTGCTAAGTAATTTTACTAAATTTGCTGGAGATGCTACTAAAAATATTTTGGGATTAAATAGCGTTGGTAGGCAACAAGCTGTTCTCCAAGGAGAGATTAGCAAAATCCTCTCTTCTAATCCAGAACTAATTCAACAAATACTTTCTGGCACCAAGACTCGTTTACAAGTAGAAAAAGAAATAAGACAAACATTATACGAACAAGCGGCTCTCGCTAAAACTATTGTAAATATTACAGAGAGTCAAGCCAAGAGAATGATAGTCTCTGGAGTAGTGATAGATCAAGAAGGTCAATTCAAAAGCAAAGGAAGAGTTTCTGCGGGTGGATTTATTCCTGCCCAGCAACAAGCCGCAGAAAAAGTTGGAGCAATGCAAGGGGGTTATACTCCCGGTAAAGTAGTTGCTGCCCCCAAATCAATTGGCGGCGTGATGAACACTGCCGAAAAAGTTAAATATATTCCCGGCTTTGCTCAACCTTATATATTGCCTCCTGAAGGTTCTCGCGCAGCACAATCTTTGGCTTCAAAGTCAATGGCGAAGAATGGAATTAATCCTTATATGGCTAGAGGCTTTGTGCCTAATTTTGGTCCTATGCCATTAGAAAATGATGCTTATGGATATGGAGATAATGAATGGCTTCGCAGAGCAAGTCGTGATCCAGTTCCTCTTGCTCAAATTAGACTTGACCCTAAATATGAGGCTGCTTTTGATCCATCTAGACCGAAAGGTGAAAGATTTTATAGAAAAGATGGTGCGCCGTTTACAGGGAATGATTTAAATCACTTTGTAAGAGCAGGAGCGAAATACGGAGAAATAAGAGCAGAAATGCCAGCTTCTATTTTGATGAGCGATAAAAGATATGGTAAAAGAAAACCAGATGGTACAATTTTTGGTTTGGATGATATTAGAGCTACTTACGCTCCCGGAAAAAAAATAGAAGCTGAACAAAAGATTAAAGAAGGAATAAAACAAGTTTATGATCCTTATATTCCCCCCGCTTCAATGCTTGTCTTTGACGCAATGCAAAAGAGTTCAGAGAGGGATGTCAATGAAGATGATTTGGAAAAAACAGGAGAGATGTCCACTAAAAGAAAAACTTCTGGAAGAATTTTTAAGATTAAATCTTATGCTCTAAATGCTTCAGCCTTAAATGAAGAAAAAACTGGACTAATTCAAAAAACACAAGATTTTTCTCGTAAAATGACTAAAGATCTTGCTAATTACATTAGACCCGGAGAATATTCAGACACTTCTGTTGATAATTTTTTTGGAGCAGCAGGTAAAAATTATAATGTATTAGCTGGTACAATATTTGAAGCTTCTACAAATTTAGCTGGTAATTATACAAGAGATAAAGCTGATTCTGGAGGAGATTTTGACGTAAGAGGCGGAAGTATTGCAAATGTAAGAGAGCTTTTCCCCGGATTTACAGACCAATATGGAGATTATAAATTAAAAAATAATGATGAAGCTATAAGATCATTTATTGATAAAGTCACGAAACAATATGGTCAACAGATAGGAAATCACTTTAAAGAGCAAGAAATTAAAGCAGGTAGCGTTACTAGCGGACTTAAAACCAATTCTTCTGGTTTTATTCCTAATTTCGCTCCAAAGCCTTTTAATTTTAGATTTTCAAGCCTAGGAGAAAAAACAGCCCAAATTTCTCCCAAGTTAAGAGATTGGCTCGCTGACAAATACTTCGACCCCGAAATGGCAAGCACAGGAACTTTGGAAAGACTAGCTTCTTTGAATCGTGATTCTGGGGCATTCTTTTCTAGTCTTGAGAATCCAAATGCTGTAGCTGGTATTCCTGTTAGAGGTCAACAAGGTTTTGTTTCTAGACAAAATAGAGGAGCAAGAGCAGGAGCTTTCTTGAATGCTTTAAGGGCAAGATTGCCAGATTTTGTTCCCGGATCTTTGCCAAATTTAGCTTCTGGTTTCATTCCTAATTTCGCTTATAGAATAAACAAACCAGTATATAGTAAAACATCTACTAGAGAATTAACAGATCCTGAAACAGGAAGTTATTTAAGATATTATCCCGGAGATTTTTATAATAAAGAAACAAAATCTCAAGAAAGATCTTTAAATGTCAGCTATATTAGATCCAAGCAGACAGGTCAAGGCCAAGAGATGTTTGATAGGTTTTCAAAAATGGCTAGGAGACAAAAACTTAAAGGTTTTTCTGATCTCCTCGTAGAACAAGGTGATAGAGTAGGGAAAATAATTCCTAAAGAAAAATATGGTTATTTAAAGGAAAAACTAAGCGCAGACGAGATAAAAAATTATTCTATACTTGAAGACACTTCGTTTGAAGATATTGTTAAAATGGCATATCCTCAGTTGGCTTACAGACAAAGAGGTTTGTCTAAAAACACAAAACTATCACTAAACTATCGCGATTATGCTGGATTTTTAAAATACGAAGACCTTTCTGGTAAAGATATCCTCTCTCAAGTACAAAATAAATTAAAAGATGTTTACGGGAATAATAAAGATACTTTAATCCAAGAGATTTTACATAAAAATATAGGTATAAACGATTTACAAGATACTTTCTCTAAAGGATATGTCCCTAATTTCGCAAATCAAGATATAGAGATATTAAGAGCTATAATTAATATAAATAAACGTAATGCGGCGACTACTAAATCTCCACACCCAGTTCTTGCTAATCCTAAAAAAGACAAAGGGAAAACGGCTTTATATAGAGGCGTAGAGGCGACTTCGGAAAGATGGAGGTCTATAGACAGAAACGATCCTAACGCTGTCAGAAAGGCTGTATTCTCACAAGCAGATTACGCCAATCAAATACCCGAATATAATCCTAAAGAATCTTTTATAGGAACCTCTTTTAAAAATTTAGCCACAACCCATATAGGTAATCCTTTAGAAAAAAAAGATCTTTTGCATCCAACCGCCATGAGGAATTATAGACTTATGTATGGTTATGGATATGACCGTAGTTTACCTATTATTTCTACCTCTAAAAGGCCATCAGTGGCTAGGGAATTTGCCGGACGTTCTGGAGCAACTTCTGGTATGATGGTAAACGATTCTAGACTTTTAGGTGACGAGACTCTTTATGACGACCTATACCGTAAATATGGCGAAAGAAAAGTCAAAGAAGTCATGTTTAGACAAAGCAAAAGCGGAGGAGGAAGGGGCATGGGGCTTGACTTCAATGATATTTTTGATAATTCAATTTATAAGAGCGAATATGAAGTGGGATTATTTTCTAATGGATATGTCCCTAATTTTTCTTATGCAGTATCTAAACCGGGATTCAATAGATCCGCTTCGAAGAGACAGATTCATGATAAAAAGACAGGAAGTTATTTAGAGTATACCCCCGGAGTAGTTGACTCAGAAAAAGTTTTAAAATTTGGTTTTATTAACTCTTATGAGAAAGGGCAAGGTCATGAAATGTTTGATCGATATGGAAAAATAGCTAGGCGTTCGGGACGTAGGTCTTATTCCAGTATAATTCTCCCACAAACAAATAAAATTGTTCCCAAAGAAAAATATGATCTTTTAAATGAATACCAAAAGAAAAATCGTCATATTCTTGAAGGTCTCTCTCTTAGAGATGCTCTAAAAATATCTTATCCTCAGTTAATGTACAGAGAAAGAGGTATAAGTAAAGATTCAAGTGTGAAGTTCATGAAAACGTCTACTGAAAAAAGTCCATTTGAAATGGAAACTCTTACTGGAAAAAAAATATTTTCTTCAATATTAGATAAATTAACTGGCATATATGGATCTGATGTACCAGAATTCGTAAAAGATGTCGAAGCGCGTAAGATTTATATAAGTGAGTTATATGATACTTTCTCTAAAGGTCATGTTCCTAATTTTGCTTATAAATTAAAGAAAAGAAAGCAATATGAAAATGATAAAAAGAATAATTTTAGAACATTAACTGATCCTGAAACAGGAAGCATTTTGGATTACTATCCCGGAAATTTTGTCAATCCAAATACAGGTAGTTACGAAAAGGGTTTAAAAATCAGCTACATTGAATCTAATCAAAAGGGTCAAGGTCAAGAGATGTTTGATCGATATTCAAAAACCGCCAAACGACTAGGAGTCAATTCTTACTCTTCTGTTATTGTACCTCAAGGTGACAAATTAAAGAGAGTCATTCCTCAAAAACAATATGCTCTTTTAAGAGACAAAGATAAAGAAAAGCATTATGTTTTAGAAGAAACTTCAATAGAAGATATAGTTAAAATAGCTTATCCTCAATTGTCTTATAGACAAAAAGGGTTGTCTAAAAGCACAAATTTAAAATTTTCAAATCGTAACTATGTTGGGCGCATGGAAGAAGAGGAGATTTTTGGTAAAAATATTTTATCTTTGGTTCAAGGCAAAATTAAAGATCTTTATAAAAATGATAAACAGTCTTTCATTGATGCCGTTATTGACGGAGATCTCGCAATAGAGGCTTTAGTTGATACTTTTTCTAAAGGTCATATACCTAATTTTAATGCAGTCCAAGAAGCAATAGGAAGAGAGATGGCCGCTGGATACTCCTCTTCTCAAGTTAAAGTAGGCCAAAGCAGCAAACTAAAGACAAGCTTCAATCCAATGGGATTAGGAGTTTATAACTCCACAGAAGGTTCTCTTAATGGTGGAATTGGATTAGCAGAAAAAGCTGGCATAAACCCCAAAACAAAAGGTATGTCTGCAAAGGGGCATATTCCTAATTTTGCTGAATTTGGTGGGGTAGATGCTACTATAAGTGTTGGCGCTTTGATGTTGTTTTATTCAGCCATTAAAGATATAACTGGAGAATTTAAAAACTTTAAAGATTCGCTAGCAGCAGTAAAAAAAGAACAAATTAGCGCTGTTAATTCTTATTCTCAATCAATAGGGGAAATTCCAAAAAGTCTAGCAAAAAAAGAAGCAGCCATACAAAACGAAATACAAAGCACTTTTACAAATGTAGACGAAAGATTAAGATTAACAGGCACTTCAACTGGGGCTTTAGTAAATGGTCCTTTTACAATGGACCCACTGAGTCGTAAATTATCAAGAACTCCTCAAGCCGCATCCGCAGAACAAGTAGCAAGGTTAGATGAATTAAGGAAACAACTTGCTGAAGAGAGAAAGCAGACCGCAGTTAAACTAAAAGAAGCTAGAGCGTCAAGACAAGAAGCTACAGATAATTTCAAAAGAACTCAAGATCCTATCTTTGGGAAAGGAATGTTTCAAGGAGGATCTAAATTCTCTACTTTATCAAAAACAATGGGTCCAAGTGTAGGTTTCCTAGGAAGTAGTTTGGCGAATATAGTTTCAGAGTTTATTCCAAAAGAAAATAGAACGGCAAAAGCTGCTGCTTCTGGAATAGGAGATGTACTTTCGTCAGTAGGCGCAGGAGCAGCATTCGGTCTACCGGGAATGGCTGTAGGAGGTGTTTATGGCCTCGTTCAACTTTTCCGTAAGTTGGAAGAAAGCAAAGCAGCAGAAGCTATTGAAAAAATAAATAATAATCTAGAAATAACTAAACAAAAAGCTTCCGATTTTTCTGGCGCTGCTCAAAATTATGCTACTTCTTTAGAGGGATTGCAATCTGCTTTAAATGATCCTAAAGCTAAACCAGCAACCTTATTAAAATTCCAAACTAATTTAACAGAGGCTCTTAGCTCAATTCCTGATGAATTTAGGAATAAAGTATTACAAGCAGGAGCAGACATAACTAAAGTTTCTGAAGCCATTGCTGGAGTTAATAAAGAATTAGGTAACACTCAGAAAAATTTAGAAAGACAGTTGGCTATTTCTAGTGTTATTAAAGATTCATCTAGTATATTTGGAAACGCTTCAGTATCAGGAAAAGATCAAAAATCGTTAAATGCTTTATTCTCTTCTTCTATAGACGCAGAATCTGTCGCAAAAAATTTCAAAGGAGACTCAGCTACGGAAGATTTAAATAGTTTTTTTGAAAAGTTAACAAAACAAGCTACATTTACTCAAAGTGTTTATTCTTATGGCGTAAAGACCGGAGAACAGCCAGCTTTAAATAGACAATCTGTAGGAGATGTAAAGGCTCAATTAAAAAATAAAGGTATTCTTACTGAGTCTATCGCGGATATCCTTGATAGTGCATTTGGCAAATTAGATGTCACTGCTGTAAAATCTATTATAGATGTACTTCAGAAACAGAGTTTAGCTATCGTTGATAGTGCAAAAAAAGTGAAAATTCTTTCTGAAATTTCTGACGTTAATACAAAAAGAATTCTCGCTAATGCTGAAGCTCTTAAGACTTTAAATAACCAATATAATGACATTAACTTGCAAATATCTAATCAAATAGATATAGAGAAAAACCGCGCTAAAACAATTAGAGAGATTAATAAAATTCAAGCAGAGGGCGTGGTTTCCACTCAAAGGGCTAGAGTTAAAGGTGCTTTAGACGCTTTTACTCCTTTTGTCGGGGAAGGAGCGAAAAATGATATCCAAAATCAATTAGACGTCAATGAAATAAATACAAGACAAAATTCTCAAATAAGAGACGCCACAGGTAAGTTCCTTGATTCTCTTTCAGATTCTATTACTAAAAAAGCTGAAGAAGCTAGGTCAAAAATAGTACCAGCTATTGAAGGTGCTAGAGATGATAAGGCTATTCAAAAAGAAAGATCAGTCTTTCAACAACAAATAAATAATTTAACTCCTCTTATTAGCGAAGGATTAAGGCAGGTAAATGCAGGAGGAGATGTCTCCACAATAACACAGTCATTAAAAAAACGAATAATAGAAAGTACGGGACCGGAAAAAGCGTTTACAAAAGAAACTTCTGAACTTTTGATACAGTCCCTTGATAGTTCTTTTAGCGAATTGCAAAATGAACTTGCAAGAATTAAAGCTCAAGGCGATGTAGATTTAGACATACAAAAAGCTTCTAGAGAATATCAAAAACAATCATTAGCTTTAAATCAAAGACTCTCTTTTGCTGGTGGTGCCCAAGCTTTGGGTTCAACTGGCAAGTCTGGGGTATCTGATCTTTTCGATAGTCTTTCTGAATTAGTTTCAGAATTTAGACAAACTAATGCTATTGGAAGTGCCGCTCAAAAGGGATCTACTTCTTTTAAGTTTTTAGACGTATTAACTAATCAATTACAGTTAAATAGAGGAACCGAAACTCCTGCTGGATTTGCAAATGCTCAAAGCTTTAATAAACAAGTTTCCTCTGATTTAAATCCATTAGCAGCTACAGCAATTGCTGGCAGAGTGAAGCAAATAAGAGATAGTTTAAATTTAGCTAAAGATCTTACTGAAATTCAAACAGGAAAATCAACAGAAGGCACTGCTTTGGGTACAGCTTTTGATCAAGCTAACCAAGGCGCAGTGAAAACTGCTTTAGATCAAATTGCTTCTCAATTTAAGTTAGAAAATATGGGAACTTACCTTGATGTCCTTCAACAAGAGGCGAGATATTTAAATGATTTAACTCAAAAACAAAATGAGCTTTTAGCAAGCGCTTTGCCAACTAGTATAAATGAAAACTTTAATAAAGTTATAACAACCCAAGTGGGTTCTAAATTAGATGAATTGACTGGGTCTCTAACAGGAGTCATCAATAAACTTTCTACAAACACGCAAAGGGCGACTCTTTTGAGTGAAAGATCTAATCTTTTACCAATTGCGGCCCCTGATATTAGACGAGCTATTTCTGATAAGATAGATCAAACAGGAGATTTAACAAATCTACCTAAAGAGGTAAAATTTATAGATAATATAGAAAGAAAATTATCAACGACAGCACAGATTAAAGATATAGAAAGTTATTTAGAAAGCCTTAAAACTATTAAGCAAGCAGAGGTCCAACCGCTTATTCAACCTAAAGAACTACAAATATATCAACCACCAACAGCAATGGATGAAATTTTAACTGGCTTGCAAAGATATCAAACAGAAGAAGAGGCTGTACAATCTTCTCGTAAAAGCGCACAAATTTCTTATGAAGCAGAAACTAAATTAAAAGAAGCTAAGTCTACAGTAGCAAACAGCAAATATGAAGGGATGGATACAAGACAATTGGAACAACTTTTGGGAAACTTAAAAGGCGACATGAATAGGTTCAACGAGCCGGGAAAACAAGATTATTTAACTACCACTTATGAAGGGCTTGCGAAACAAATCTTTAGAGAATTCGGCCAACAAATGTCTATTGAAGATTTAAAATCTTTAAAAGAAAATTCTCGCAGACAAAGAAGCTTAGAGGCCGAGTCTCCTTTAATGTCCGGTAAAAAAACAACTACTGATGCACAAAAACAATTTAAGTTTTATGAATTTAATAGTCAACCAAACCCGCAAGTCCCTGAAGAACTAGCGAGAACAAGAGCGAACGTAAACCAAGTAAATGCGCGTGGAGCTATTAGAACTCGTAATGCTGAAGAGCTTGCTGCTCTTAATAAAGAAGTTGAAGGTTTATTAGCTCAAAAAAATCAAAACGCAGAACAAGAGGCTAGGCTTTTAAAAAAGCAGATTGAGCTAAGAGAAAAAGGTTTACAGGTAGAAAATGATAATGCCAAATATAATTTCGATTTGTATTATAAAAAAGCATATGGTAAAAAGTTTTTCAAAGACGAAAGAGCGGCTTTTGCTAATGCTGAAATTGAAAGCGAAGCTCGACAAGGGAATGTAGATATAGGAGCTATCACTGAAAAAAATACCACTTACAATAGAGCAGACTTCGCAAAAGACACTGGTCAACTAATTGATACATTTCAAACTGATTTTAAGTCTGGTATTGGCAGCGCATTTGGCGAAGCTATCAAAGGCACTAAAACCCTTAAGGATGCATTTAGAGACATGTTCCAAGGCATCTTAAATAGAATGCTTGATAAGTCTTTAGAGATGGGGGTTGATGCTTTGTTTGCTTTTGGTAAGGCTTATGCTACTGGTAGAAAAGATGGAGGACCAATTAAAGGCTATAATTCTGGAGGTATGGTTACTGGCGGCTCTGGGATGAAAGATGATGTGCCCGCGATGATGAGCGGCGGCGAGTATGTCATTAAGAAATCTTCTGTTGATAAATATGGAACTGACTATTTAAGAAATTTAAATGGTGGAGCCGTCCCAAGATATGCAACTGGAGGATTCTCTATTGGCCCATTACAAAATGAATTCTTGTACGATAATCCTGATCGCCCAACTTCTGGAGAATACGCTGTTGATTCTAGATTGTCAGCCGCAGCCCTAACTGACGACAGTAATCCTCAAAACAAGCTAAGAGAAGACCGCTATGAGAAGCTCGATCAATACTTACAAGACCGAGCGCAATATGAGAGAGATAAAAAGCAGAGTATTAAAAACTATAAAAATCAAGTAAATAGCACTTTCTATTCAGGATTAACTGCTGCTGCTGTTCAAATAGGCGCTGCTGGATTAACAGCGGGTGCAGAGAGTTTAAGAAAAAGTCCTACTCCTTCAAATATCCCCGGAGCAGGATTAGAACCCGGAGGTTCTGGGTTTAGTCAGGCTGAATTAAATTCTCAATATAAAAAATATGGCAGAGCTAATGGTGGTTATATTGCTAAATTTGCTGGCGGCGGCTCTACAGGCCAAGACAATATTCCCGCTTTGTTAATGGGCGGCGAATACGTCATGAATAAAAAAGCCGTCGATATGTACGGCAAAGATTTCATGGGTCAATTAAACTCTGGGTCTCTTCCTAAATATGCTAGCGGCGGGATGGTTGGCACAAGTTATAGTGGTCAAAGTAATACAGACCAGTCTTCTAGCATGGATGAATTAGTAACTGCATTGAATACTTTAAATGATAACTTATCTAAGGATTCGGGAATAACTCAATCAGAATCAGGAAGGTCTTCTCTTGCTGGAGCTACCCAAGAGTCTGGCATGTCTGTAGTAAATAATATTTCAATCAACATGTCTCAAGGCGGCGAAGTTACCTCTGAAGCTAACTCCAGCACTCAAAAAGGCGCATCCAATTCCAAAACCGATCAGAACAGCATGCAAAACAATGGCAAACTTGCTGAGTTACTTAGAAGCAAAGTTGTTGAAGTATTGGTCGAACAAAAGAGACCCGGAGGATTACTTTACTCCAGTAGATAATTCTTTAATCTTAGAGTCTATAGTCAGTATAGCCTGATTATAGATTTGCTCTATATTGTTATCTTTGGCTAGTGGCAAGTTTAAAAAAGGAGTCTTCTCTACTTTAAGAATAAAAGGATGGCTAGAGTATTCTTTGCCTGTAGGTTTATTTAAAGTGATGCGATATCGTTTTATATAAATCTCACCAGTAAGGAAGGTATCTTTAATTTTTTCATCCAATTCTACAAAAGTAGAACCCTGTTCTCGCTTAACGTTTAATACTGAGAAGAATTTTAAAACCTTTTTGTCGTGCTTACCTAGGATTAGGCTTACTTTCGCTCCCTTGCCAGAGCCGCCATCTAGGTCTGCTTGCTCGAAATTCTGAGTGAATTTTCCATTATTTATTAAATGGAGTTCAGTAATACCTCCGTTACTATCAACAGATTTGACTTGGAGAATAGATCTTTCATTTCTATCGTTGCTAGAATCGAAATAAGCATTTTTATTAATGTTAACATATTCATTTACTTTATATCCAGACCCAGCTTCGGTAATCTCATTAATTAATACAGTATAATAAGTAACAAAATAACAATCAATAGTATCTCCATCCAGAACTAAATCTTTAATGTCGCTATCGATTTTAATTGTAGAATTCGACTCTACTGTAAAGACTTTATTGTAATTAATAACATTTGTGCGGACGACAGAGAACTTCTCTAGGTTCCCCATTATTTCAATCTCTTGACCGGGATTTATTGTTGACCAATTCGCTAAATTATTAGAATAAATAAACTCATCACCAAAACAAAATAATACATCTGTCATACTTACATTATATTCGAAACCACTGCTTTTAGAATAGGATGTTTAGTATTTTCTCCTTCGTATCCGCTGATTTTAATCTCTGGATCTGAAATGTAACCACTACCTAGCTTTTCCATCCTTACTGAAAGAAGCTCTCCTTTTGATCCTCTAATAGCATGAGCAGAAGCGATTAGTCCATAATTAAACTCATTTTCTTCAGGTTGAGCTATAGAGACAGAAGGAACAGGTTCTGAGCATCCGTAACCGGAGTCAATAATTTCTATGTCTACTATATTATAAAACGCATTAAACTTGTGGATCTTTTCGCAGTCATGAACGTGATGCATTTCTGTCCTGCAAGAGAGTTCTCTTAAAAAGTTTTTGTTCCTTTTGATAATCTCTGTTTGTTTATTGTTAGGAGTCTCCAATGATATAATAAAATCAATATCAAGCTTTTGAAGCAAAGCGTTTCTTTTAGAAGTGATTTCTTTTACTCTTTTATTAATAAGCTCTTCTTTCTTCCATATCGAATTGCCATCAGGTAAAAATTTTCTATATTCTAGTACGCTTTGGTCAATATGTTTTTCTAATGGTACAATATAATCAACTACTTCGTAGTCTACTCCTACAAGATGAAGCCTATCTAGGTTATCCATTAAATTAAGAGAAGACTGCAAGTATTTGTAGCTGCCATTTATAAAATATACTATGTAGTGTTTCATTTTAGTAAGTTATTACTATTGATAGTTCTAAGGCTTGAATGTGGAAATTATATTTAGGAAATAGATTTTTGAAATTTAAATGTGCAAAAGCTAAATTCTTTGGGCTCTTAAACTTCCAGAAGTATGGATTAGTTATTGATGTGGTCGCAGCGTAACTGCCAATATAAGTATAATAATTTGCATAAGGTACGTTTTTTAAGGTGATCTTAATAATATTATCATCTCCGGGGATTATTTGAGTCTTATCTACTTCGCTGGCGACAAAGTCTTCTCCTGCGAAGCAATACACTTTTATAGCTTTAGTCTTATTGACATTTCCAATTGCAAAAGAAACAGATAAAGACTCGTTTTCTAAAACGGGGACTCCAGCATAAAACGAAGTGGCTATGCCATTACTCAATGAATCAGTAGTTGCTTTATTTATAGTATAAATAGTAAAGTCTTTTGGTTGTGGATTTATGAATATCTCAACAGATTTAGTACTAACTCCAAGTTCAGAAAAATTATTTTCAGGAGTTACGTTTACAGCGTTAAAAGATGAGTTAAGTAGTCCATCATTTAATACATTGTTGAATACTGCTTTTGCATTAGCTTCTGTGTTCGAAGTTGCGGCATTTATAGGGATCAAATAAGTGTTTATATTGTCAGGGATCAGGCTCTTTATATTACCAGTAAATGTTGAGTTGTTCAGTCTAGTAATAGATATATCAAAGAATTCTTCGCCTCCTTCGCCAAAAGAACTATTGCTGATTTTTACTTTAGAACTGAACACATTAGAAGTCACTAATTCTGATTCTACTCCTTTTAATAATTTTACAGGAGCAGCAGCGTCAGCAACTAAAGCTCTTGTGAAAATCTTATTTCCATTTAAAACATAAGCTCTCTTGCCTGTGGGTATTTTTGGAGATATAGAGACATTAGGTATATTATCTCTATTTTGCAAAGAGAGTTTATAATAAGCCATAGTGCCATCTGGATCTGAAGATAATACTCTATTATCTTTAGCTCCTGCTAATAGGTTTGCGTTTGTAGTAGGCTTATAAATTACGCTCTTTCTAGAAATTGCATAAGCTGGAAAGGAGAGCGTATTAACGCTAGTATCAAATGTGCTTTCAGTTAATATTGTTTTGTTAATTGTAAAATGAATATACCTTGTGTCCGCATCTTTCAGTACTGATTCTAATGAGAAAGATATTGGAGTTGATACCTCTTGTTTTATAATAATTGGATCACTAATTTGAGCATACTTTTTGCCTTGAATGCTCTCTTTATCAATAAAACTAGAATAGTAATCTAAAATATTTCTTACTGCTCCTGCATTTGAATTAAACTGCCAAGCGAACATCAGGGAATCTACGGCGATTAGATAAGCATTATATGACGTAGAATCAAAGCCTTTGCCAGTGTCATCGCTTAAGTCGTTAAAATTAAAAATCGCTTGGTCATTTGGTATAGTTACAAAATGAGAGTCAATTATTTCTTTTCCAGTCGCGTCATTAATTGAGAGAGGTGTGCCGTCAGAATTGTGATTTATTGAATTGACTCCAAACTTGAAAGTGCTATCGCTAGGTATTAATAATAAATAAAAGGCATTAATAAAAGAACTCGCAGAATTTTGTTGAATAGTAAATCTTAATCTATTTGATCCTTGACTTGTGACAATCGAATAGGTCGCTCTTGTATCATTTAAAATTGCATTTAGAGAAGCTTTTAAGTTAAGGTCTTGATTATCATAAGTTACCAACAAAAATCCATCTGCATTTTTGAAGTCATTTGAAGTAGACTTCATGCCAGAATCCGTAAATGTTCTCTTGTCTATAGCTAAAGAAAAGTCTCTATATCTGCCTAAAACATTTGAAGTTTTATAATTATATATATTATCGTCGGTACTATCTTCGTCAAATGTCAAATACTCTTCCCAGCTTGCGGAGGAGTTAAGGTATTTATCATAGATAGTGCTAAAGGCTCCTTTTGTATCTACTTTTTCAGGTATAATTACTATCCTATAAGGGTAATCAAGATTATTAAACTTGTTTGGATTCTTTATAAATTGCAAGGGTATATTAAACGATAAAGACTCTGAGGGTTTAATTGATTGAACTTGTGATGGTATTGAAGATTGAAAATACTCTGATTTTGTTAAAGTGATTGGAGATCCAAAGCTATAGACTTTATTATTTACAGTAATAGAAGAGCTTGTATTTACATCGTCATAAGTAATTGCAACAATTGGAGAAACAAATATTTCACTTGAATTATCAGAACTTGAAGCCTCAACATAAGACAATGGAGAACTGTTATTAATATTCGTGCCGTAAATCCTTATAGAGCCTTTTATTTTTTCTTTGTCTAGCGCCGTTCTTACATAGGATTCATAAATGTCAATTGGAACAAACGTAAAGTCACTAGAGCTATTTGGATTAAAATCAGATCCATAGAATGCTTTATTGAATATTTTAAACCCTATTGTAGTGTCTTTTATGGAAGAGTCATAGAAGATTTCGACACTAACTTTGCTCTGATCTATTACGCCGTTAGACTCTGTAACTCCAAGGGTAAATAAGGCTCTTGAAGGAGCAGAAGCTTCTGGTGCTGGTGCTTTTGCTGGAGTAATATTAAGTCCAGATTCTATTTGAGCATATTTTAAGTGATACATTTGGGAACCCATGACGGTGTAGCTACTTCCCTCTGTAGATTCTTGAATTCTAAATACTCTGTAAAAATCATAATCACTATCTGTAGAACCATTTAAATTCCCTGAATTTTCCAAAGCCCAAGTTATTGATTTTGGAGACATTCCAGATGCTCCAGTAAAATAAGATAATCCAGTTACATTTAGTCCAGAAGCCATTACTGGCGCTAATCCGGTAATTCTTATAGAGTCATAATATTGACCAGTGATTAAATTGCCGCTATTAATTATAAAAGAATTAGTTAGTGGTTTTCTGTATTCGTTATAGTCATTATTACTTGTTACCGCTCCTTGAAAACTGGGGTCGAGATTATACTTAGGAGATAGTATTGTCAATTTATAATTTCGGTTTCCTGAGAAATTGAAATCAAGTTTCCTATCTAATGCTAATATACCAGTGGTCGCATTAACACCTCCAGAGATATTAATATTATTTAATCTTCCTCCTACTGTCTTGTATTTTCTATTGTAATCATGAACTTTAATTACATCTCCGGGTTTTAGATATACGCACTCTGGACCAGATTCAAAAGATACAGTCTCTGTTTCATTATACTCTGAAGCTAACAACCATCTGCCAAGTCTTTGAGCTTGACCTCTGCTTGTGCATCCGAAGGCTGTTAATTCGGTTTCTTTAAATCCGAATTTTCTAACCGCTTCGATATTTTCAACGTATTCTACTGCTGGTTTATAGAAGTTATTTTTATCAATATAACGAACATATACAGCAGAGTTTCTGTCTTTTAGCGAAGTAGATTCGTAATTGAAGTTTCCGTCAACGACATTAGAGTTGGTAAAAGAGTAAATAGGAGTCTCTTCTGGCATATCATTTATGGCGTAAATGAATCCATTTGAGTAATAAAACATCCCTCTAAATACTGACGCCATATCAGACAATACTTTAAGGGCATCATCTTGACTTTGTATATAAAGGTCGCAAGTAAATCTTGGCTCTACTCCTCCAAATCCATCTGAAACAAGTTCGTCGCAATACTTAGCTATTTGATAAAGAGACCATTTATCTACATCATTTTCTGTGACATAATTACCTACTCCATATCTTTTATTTGTTAAGAGATCGTAGAAGCACCAAGCTGGATTATCGGTCCACTCTTTATTAGTTTTAAATTCTCCATCCCAATAATCATTTGAGGTAGAATAAGGCAAAACTCCCGCTGCATCGTAAACAACAGTTTTTCTAGAAAGACCTTCTGAAAAAAGATTTCTTGCAAAAGCTTGAGCTAAAGAAAGTCTGTCGAAATCAATTTGATTTACTCTGATCGAATCAGCGAATCCTTGTATCTTGCCGCCAAATTCAACAGATTTATCTGTAAATATTTCTATTTGATTATTGTTTGCTATAAAGTAAGATGGTATAAATGGGCCAGTTTTTGTATTCGCTGCATCATATATTTGCCCAGCAGCGAGAGGGATAAGGACTTTGACCTGTTCTTGAGAAGAATCAAGAGTTATTGAAGTAGAAGACCCATCGAATGTTTTATGTGCGTCTAATTTGTTATAAGCATCTAAAGCTGCTTGAGAAATGGCGCTTATTTGTACTCTTTGATTTATTTCGTTTTGAAAAGTAGTGTCTGAATTTGGCCTCAATAAAGCTCCCACGCAAAGAGTTTGATAACTAGAGTAATTAGCAATATTTATATTACATTGAATTTGCTTCTCAAGATTTACTAGAACATCTATTTCTGCATTTAGTATGTCAGGAAAATATTCTTTAGTCAATCTTCTTTCAACAACAGGAGAATAAGGAGAAGATCTACCTCCAAGTTGAGCCATTGAAGAGAAGAAACCGCAGTATATATACTTATAGCAAGTTTCTGGCAAATTACTTATTTCACTACTATAGGAAGTGTCTTCTTTAAAGCTTACTGCTTTTACTAAATAAAAATCTTTTAGTTCTTGCGCTAATGCTTTTTCGTTTTCATTAGTTGTTACCCTTGTAACTGCTATATCGCCATTAGTCCAATTTTTATCGGATATATTTATGTTAGTTACTTTAGCAGCGTTTGCGTTATACGATATACTTGGTTTGACTACTTTTGGTAATACATAAAAACTAATTCTTGTAAAAGCGTCTTTGAGTCTGGTTGTTGAATACCTTGTCGAATCTAATGCTTTTGTTATGGTATATTTTTTACCATCATTTGAAGAAATAATTGTGAGTATTAAACTCACATTTTGTCCAGCTATGGTCATAGAAAGATTAAATTGATTATCTCTATGAATTAAAGTATAGTTGCCGTTTGAGGTGCTTGCGCTTAGTTTGATAAAAAAGTCGCAATAGAAACTGCAAAATCCTTGATCTTTTAAAGAAAAGCTGGATGGAGCAGTGGAGTTTTTCCAATATCTTTGAGGTATTAAATCGAATTGATAATAATTAGATGGAGCTAAGTTGCCTCCTGCATAACTGTAGGCTTTTGTTGCTTGACCATTAGCGCAAAGAGTTTTTAATGGCATTTTTAAATAAGTGCTTGCGCCCACATTAAGGACATTAGTATTATAAGACCCAGTTGTAGTTGTCGTGCTTACGCTATTTCTAGTTACGTTCCATTTATTGTTTAACCAGTTCCTTATCTTTATACCGTCTGATTTCGACAGAGCTTTACTGTAAACTAATATTTCAAATACGGTGCATCTGCTAGTGGCTCCTGCTGAATTGATGGCTAATCCTTTTGGGGCGGCTACTGCAAAAACTGGTTTTGCGTAATGATTAGTGTTTTGCCAAAAAATATTTATATCTTTTAGATTGTTTACGCTCGCTCCTACTATATAAGTATTTGTGTCGTTAGAAGTGTCCCAGTAATTAGATCGATTGAATTGATAATAATTAATTGGCATTACGCCATAAACTTGGGCTCCTATAACAAATGTGCTATTGAATTTAGCATCGAAACCTAAAACAAAAGAAGAAGGTGTGGTAGATGATGAAATTATCTTGTTTCTTTCTGCGCTTGTTGCGCTATCATGCCATTTGCATACTGTAAAAATAGTATAATTATTACTAGCGTCAGAAAACGAGGCTTCTTCAGTTTGATAAACAAATCTTGCTTTTTGACTTGTCGTAAACGAAACTCCATAATTTCCATTGGGGCTTTGCTCTGAGTGGCTTGATCCATATTTTGGTCTAGCGGTAGTTCCAGCAGGGGCTGCGTAAGTTCCATTTCCTAAGACACATTTTATGGTTCCAGCTACGGTATTGGGCCAACTAGTTACCTCTCCTCCTGCCGAAGTAGTTAAGGAAGGATTGCTCGCATCAAATTGAGCAATTAACCCATCTGTAATTGGAGGATTAACATTGTCAGAATTTGCATAAGAATTATTCTCTCCAATAAAGAAATCTGTTGTTATTACTTTGTCCGTTTTCTTAAATGAATTGGTTTCTGTAATTGAAAGAGGAGTAGTATTGCCGTAAGTCTTGGTTATCGGATCATAATTAGCAGGGACTTTAACCTTCAACAGTTTAACATCATATGACCTTTCTGGTATTTTTGAAAAGTATGCAGCATTAAATTTAGAAGTTACGATTGCAGAATTAGTATATCTGAATGAAGAAGAATAAATTTCAGTAATGCTCTCTAAGTTTACGAAAGAAACTCTTGAAGAATAAGTATCTTCTGGAGTAATTTTTAATACTGAAATATCCCAGCCCAACCAATTTTCGTTGTCATTTAACGAAAGGAATTTAGAAGAAGCATCAAAAATAACTTGTTTAGAGTAACCTTGGGTAACTTTTCCTTTTGATTGTATTTCGAATACTTGAGGAAATGAGTCTACGCTAACTACTAGATCTTTTGCATCATTGACTACTTTAACTTTATCTGAAGTCAAAGGAATAGTCGCAGAGTTTCCATTGTAGCCTTCTTTATAAATTGGAGAAATTCTAACTCTGATTTTAAAATTATGGCGTATTACAGAGCCTACTCCTGCATCTAACGTCTTTCCATCGGTTAATTCGACTTCTCTAGTTGAGGGGTCTAATGTAAAATTACCATTGGTTTTATTTGCCGCTGTAACGCCTTCTATTTTAAATCCTTTTTCTTGTACAGCTTCTAGATCTTGATATTTTAAAGCAATATAAAGAGAAGAAACTCTAAAAACAAGAGACATCTTTTTGCATTCTCTATTAAGAATGCGATAACTCCTTTGATAATCAAGGACATCATCTTCAGTGGTAGCTAATTGATTTGGTCCTCTTAGCCTTTCTCCTATTGAGCGGATGTAAGAGACATTATCAAACTCTCCTCCTGATGAAGTACCTACTGGAGTTCCATTTGTTACTTGGATATCTATTTGTTGGAAGTTGTATTTGTCTTGACTATCTAAAAGAGGTGTTTGATTCCATTGTACCGATCTTAAATATTTTGATTCGCCGTCGCTTCCTATTACTGATGGATATTCATTATAAGTAACTTTTTTAAAACCTAGATCTCCAACTTGACCTGAAAAAAGATACTGCCCTTCAAGCAAGCCCCCAATTGGCCCTTCTGATAAAAGGTCTTTTACTTTGGCGAATTGATATACATTATAAGCAAGCCCATCGTAGACGAACCCCTCAACATCTTCGTATGCAGAAGTTGGTGATGGGGATTGGCTTGATGCGCCACCGCCACCACCAAAACCTTTTATGTATTTAAAATCTTCAAAATTATTCATTTTATATCTTATTGATTTGATCTTTTATGTCTGTTGCTGTCGATTTAGTACCAAGTTCAACATTATTAATAGACACTTCAACTGTTTGAGATCCAATTTTCATCTTACCATAACCAATTGGCACAGGGCCACCTTCTCCAAGAATGTTAGAAGGTCCGTCAAATAAATAGTTCGGCTTACTGCCGTCTTCTTGAATTTTTCTAAAGTCATCAAATTTTGGAGGCGACATCATTAATAAAGTAATACCAGTTACCGCTAATCCGATACCTGCGCCGATTAGTGCGCCAGATAAAACAGTTGCACCTGTTCCTCCTGCGGCCCCTGCCATGCCAAGAAAGGTGACTCCACCTGCTGCTCCTATACCCGTGGCAATCAATATAATTCCAAGAACTAAAGCTAATACTCCTTTTGTGGTGCCGTTGCCGCCTCCGCCGCCAGCGCCTTTAATGATAGGCACAATATCTAAAGTCTCTAATTTCTCATTTATCATTACTAATTCAGAATTAAGAATAGATTCTGGTCTTTCTAGAGAAATCTTTTCTGGATTCATTATTTCTCTTTTATTGACGATCACCTTGTACTCTACGCTTTTTTCTGCCGCTCCAATTAAATATTTCAACAACTTTCCCTTCGACAAAACCTGAATTGCTCGCAGTGCTTCTTTTATGGAATTTACTTTTATTTTCCAGTTCTCTCTTCCTATTTGCTCCGCTATTTCTCCGTGTAAGGTGATATTAGTCATAAAGGTTATGTCTCATTATATAAATTACCCATTTTTTGTGTTGGTTAGAAAGCTTTTCGGTAAGAGAAGTCTTATTTCCGGGATGATGCAAAATCATATCTCCTCCAAGGTGAACGGCGCAATGGATTGGGAAATCGAATCTTTTGGTTCTCATTATCAAGACATCATTCTTTTTAAAATTAGAAACTTCTCTAAATCCGTTGTATTCAAAGTATCTCTTTAAATAGTTATCTTTATCTTTCAAAGCGGCTTCTTCGTCTAGAAGTCTTTTGCTTGCTGTCTCATTATACTCTTCTTCAGAAACATTATTTTTAAGGACTTCTAATTCTGGGCAGAGATGAAGATTCAAATCATGTGCATAATAGTCTTTGACTAGCCACAAACAATCTGCAAATCCCAAAAGGAAAGGCCTTCCTGTATACTGAATTTTATAACTGTTTGGATTATAGATATAGAAAGATCCGCTTTGTTTATTATAAACAACGCATGGCAATCCTAATCTTTCGGACACAATTATATCTGCATCTGAAATGCTGTCAAAATCAATATGAGAATGATAATAGGCAGCGACATTAGACTGGTTATCAAAATTCATCATAAATTCCGTAGCTGAATTGATAAGATTTTCTGTCTTTTGTATTTCTAATCCAGACTCTGAATGTACAACAAGTCCACATACTTCATTATTAGAAGTATTGGCGTGTTCAATAATTTTGTTTTTGATTTCTTCTGTTAACATATTTGATTACTCCTTACGAAGCAGTAGATTCTTCTTTTCTCTGCGTCTGTGAGCTTTTCAATGATTGATTTTTTATTTCTTGGTTGGTGTAAAATATAGTTTTGCCCGAGATAAATACCAAAGTGGGAAGGGTAATTTTCTAGGTATTTGAATGCAATGATGTCGTGTTTTTTGGCATTTTCTATTCCTTCGATCTTAATGAAATTTTCTTTTTCAAAGAATTTATCAAAATTTTGCGAGTCGCAAAACTCTGCTAATTTATTTTTTACAAACTCTGGATAGTCCTTATCCCAATCTGCTGTTCTTTCATAATGGAAAATTTTAATGCCGAATTCTTCATTGTAATAGTTTTCTACTATTGATAAACAGTCAGATACCCCAATCACAAAGTCTTTATCAACGTATTTATTATAGTAATTTTCTGGAGAATACTCTTCAAAAGAATCCCTTTTCAGTATATAAACTATGTTTTTTAGGTTAAGCTTGTGGCTTATCTGTTTGTCTAGCTCTGAGAAAGAGTTGTCTTGTATACAATGAGAATGATAAATCCCAACAATTTTGCCATTCATTGCTGCCTTTAAGTAGTCTAGCTGGCATACAACAAATTCATTTTCCTTATCCTGAGCTATATTTTTACAAGGAAAAGATTCTAGTATATTTTTTTTATTTAGGAGCAAAAGACCGCAACATTCTTCAGGATTTTCCTTTAATGCGTGTCCTTTTATTTTTGCTTTTATCTCATCCGCAATCATTACAACGCTCCTCTATTATAATTAGACACTCCATAGAAACCGCCGAAAGGCAAAGGGTTTTCTCCAAATCTTATTTTGCAACCTTTTACGCTTTTAGAGCATTGGTCAGCTATCCAATACTGTCCATTTGGAGGAGGCGTATCCATAGGGACGTTTGTTTTGGCTACGAAGTAAAAATTAATATTTTTCTTATTAATAAAAACTACATCTCCTTTGTTGTAAGTCGTTGACAATTTCCAAGATTCTATCTTGTTAGTCCCTACGGTTGTGCCAGAAAAAATTGGCATTTTTGAAATTATCTGATCGTCTTCTGTGGCGCAAAGAGGGGCTTTCGCTCCAGTAGAATCGCTTTTATTTGGTATTGGAGTTATAGTGCCATGAGTGTCTTCGCTTAGTTTTCCTTCGTATTCATAAAGACAGCCTTCTCCTCTATACTGCCAAGGGCAAATATAACTTAAAACTCTTCTCTTAGGCAGTTTCGCTCTGTCTAAATCTATAGCGCTTGACAATTCAAACTGAATACTGTTTTTATTTTCAGAAGATTTCCTATCAAAATAATAAATATCTCTGGGAAATTCACAATTAGGATCAGGATCAAACCCTTCTGGTATAATCAATTTATCAGGAGACAGAGTAGATACTCCATCAGCTTGATAAAAATTATTCCTGTCAAGGAACTTGGCAAATGTTCTAATTCTTGTAAATTTCGCGCCAATCAAGTCGCCAAAATTAATAGTTCCTCTAAATAAAGAAAACACATCAAGCATGTCATCAGAAAAACTTATTTGAACTTTGGGTTTTGGAAATACGCCTCTTGAAGCTAATTCAAACCCTTCTGTGGCAAGCGGAGCCGGTAAATAAGCATTTCCCTTCCAATAGATGATATTCCTTCCAAGTTTTAGATTGTTATGAAGACGTATTACTTTATAATTAAAAACTCCATCATCCCCTCCCGGTAATACTATTTGAAAATTCTTAAGATTAACGACGAATTGGGGATCTGTGTCAAAACCAATTTCAGTTAAATCAACTTCAAATAAAGAAATAATAGAAGAAGGCTCAAGAGAGAAAAATTCCTTATTTACTTTTAAAGATGCGTTTTTAATTTCTTGTTGAGTAGCCATAATCTTATGCTGGTACTTCTTCGAAGGTTGCTTTTATAGAAAAATTATTAAAGAATGGATTAGATGATCCCCATCTTCTGCATACAAATAGTTTAGCGTCTGTAGAAGCTACAGAATAAGGGGCGGATGGGTAATAGATAAAAGCAGACTTAGCAGATCTTGCGCTTAAAAAGTGCAAAATTGCTGTACATTCGTCTAGAGTTAGACCGTCAAAGTTTAAATCAAAATTAAGAAGATTAAAATTAATTTGATCGCTTACTCTCTTTTCGTAGCCATCTCCGTATTTAACTACGCTTACTTTTGGTTCAAAACTAGCTTGAGTTTGATAAGAAGGCTTCCAAATAAACAATGGATAGTCTTTTTTGACAACAGGATGTTGAAAGAAGCCTCCCCAATAAGCATCTGAATTAGAAATAACACTAGAGTAAACTGGTGCATTATTCGCAGGTACAGCGGCTTTAGCGTAATAATACCGATTATCTGTGTATACGATAATATCATGCTTATTGTATGCGACAGAATTGCTCCATGAACTAATATTAAAAATTGAACTAGACATACCTTTTACCTTTTACCAACTTATTATTACACTTTTTTGTGTAAATAATAAAATAAGATGGCATTCTCAAGAATAAATAAGAAAAATTTAGATTTCTACTTGAATCAGAAACAGATTCATGGGGTTCAGGATATTCAATGCTCTTACAAAATACCAGTTGACCATAACAAGTTCATTGGTATGAGCAGCAGTACCCATACGCCTCAAGGAGCCAGAATAGGAAGTCTATCTGTAAACAGTTTATTAACAACAAGTAATGACTTTCTTGCACTAACTGGTGATGTCGCTAACTATGGGTTCATAACTAAAAAAGCAAATCCTAGTTCCAATATATTATTTGGGTTCCAAGGGTGTTATTTAAATTCTTATTCATGCTCTGCTCAAATAGATGAAGTGCCTATGGTCAGGGCTTCATTTGATATATTTAATGATGCTGGCACTATCCCTTCTTCGGGCTCTTTTAATTCTTCAAGTGCTGTTTCTTTAGTGAATTCTAATACTATTGATATAGGCATATCAGATTTTGCCACAAACAGAGTATCCTCTTTTAATCTAACAATAAATACTCCAAGATATCCAGTATACTATATAGGCAGTCAAACACCCTTTTCTGTTACAACTGACTACCCAATAGGAGTAGAGTGTGATTTCACTATTTCGCAAGACAGCTATACTCTTCAGAAATTATCTACTTTGAGTTTTGATTTGAAAAGTGCAAATAATTTTTATATAAATACTAAAGATTTTAATGGAAATGCTGTTAATTTTAACTTTGCTAATGCGTTATCTTATTTTATTGATGTTTCCGAAGACTTCTCTGCTAGTGTAAATTCTGCTGTAGAGGTTGTGGTAAAGTACAAGGGGTTTTTTAAATAAGGAAAAAGGGATGAAATATTTTAATGAGTGTGACGTATTCGTCAATTCGATTTTTGGATCAGGGCTAATCCAAGCTCAGAATGCTTCTGTTAATGTAAATAGAAGTATAGATTCTACTTATACATTTGGAAGGAAGAACGCTTCTCAAATGATCAAAACTAAGGCAGATGAAACAACTGTTGATTTCTCTTATTTTTTGTTTTCTGCTGATCCTATTTTTAAGTGTTTCGATTACCTAAAAACAGGAGTTTTTATTAATAGCTTTCCAGAGTCTAGAATTCCTATAGTTTTGAAAATTGCTGGTGTTAGCGGGATGTTCTATCCTTCTAGATTTTCTTTAAATATCGTACCAAATTCAAAAATTCAAGCTACGGCTTCTTTCTCTAATTACTCTGATATTTCGGGATCTTTGCTTGGCAAGGCAACTTCTAATGTATTTAGCAGTGGATCTGGATTGGCGCATTCTTGGAATGTTAGAGTGTCTGGCACTGTGTCAAATACAGCTTATAATGTGCTTGGTCTTGATTATTCTCTTTCCATAAATTGGAATCCAATCTATTCCGTGGGTCAAAGAAGGCCTAGACAGATAGACCTTTCGGCAGGGCAAGAAGATTTTAATTTCACAATTGAGGACTTTAATTCTAATTTTTCTAATTCTGTTGTCGCTACAGCAGAAAATGCAAAAGTTAATATTCGTACTTTCGGAGGTAATTCTATTTTTATTATAGATACGTCTGGAAGTAAAATAGATTCATCTAGCATAACAATTAATGTTGATGAATATGCAGAAAGTAAGATATCATTAAAAAGGAGTTTTTAAATGTTTTTTAATTATAAAAATTGTACGTTTAGCTTAAGTGGCGTTGATGTTCTCGCCTCTAATGTAAACATGTCCCTTGATTCATCAAACACTCCTGTTTATAATGAAGAGTTTAAAAAGAATTCTTATTCTTATGCCGCTGAAGACACAGTAGATACGACCTTCTCAGTTTCTTATTACTTAACAGGTAAAGACTTTGTAAAAGAATATCTATTAGGAGCTAATTCAGAGCAGGGTATTTCTGGAAACTTTTGCGGTTTATCTTTCCAAAATGGTTATATTACAAACTATTCTATAAAAGGTTCTCCTGATGCTCTGGCTAAAGTTGATGTAGAAATCAAAGTTTTCGAGCCTTTGAAAGGGGCTTTCTCTGCTACTACTCCTGCTAACAGACCAGAATTCACTCCATTAAATTTCTCAAGTTTTTATTTATCAGGTAACTTAGATGGAACGCCTTTTGATTCAAATGGTTATAATTTTACTAATTTTAGTTATCAATACCAGAGAGAGGTTCAAAAATACAACAAAGAAGAATCTTCGGCTTTTGATCAAAGCGGAAGAGCTTATTTAGGAAAAAGATCTCAGAGCCTTAGTTTTGAAATAGATAATTTTAATTATTCTTTGCCTTATTCAGGCGTTCCTTGCTCTTTTTATGTATCTTTGCAAACTGGGTCTCAACCATTAGACACATTGTCTTTTGCGGGAATAGTATCTTCAAAAAAATCTTCAGTTGAGGCACAAGGATACATCAGATCTGAGTTTTCTTTAAGACAAGATTTCTCTCATTTTAAACCACTTATTTCAGACTTTACTCCAAGAGTAATTTTGCCGGGAGGAACTGTTACTATAAATGGAAGTAACTTCATAAATGTTAAAAAGATTCTTTTTGGTAATACAGAAGCTTCTTCTTTTAGTGTCGCTTCTACTTCTTCTCTAACCGCTGTCGCTCCTGCTCAATTAAAAGGCGCTGCCCCTATATATATTGAAACAGAAGAAACTAACTCTTCTTCAATATTTAATTTTAAAACAAGCGTAAATAAAAACGACATAAGACTATCTATAAATTTCGAAGGACTATAATATGCCAAGTTACAATACAGGTTCGATAAATCAAAGAATGCGCGTTACGGGCGCAGGTCTTTATGCCGTTAGTGGCTTGCAACTTCCCGGTGCTGGATTCGTAGACTTCTCATATTACGAAGCTGATCCAGAATACATAGAGTTTAATATTCCAGAGAATGTAGTCTTTGGAGAGGCTAGGTTTCATTTTATTACAGGAGATACGATTTCATCTCCAATGTATGTCAGCGGAGTGCCATTTTTCCCAATCCCAAGATTGGACGCAGTAATTCCTCAAACCCAAGAGGTTGGAGAATTTGTTTCAATTAGTGGCAAATCATTGAGCGGTATTCAATATGTGTCATTTAATAATATAACTGGTACGAACATATCTTATCAACCAGACAGCGGTGTCTTATTGGTTAAGGTGCCTAGCGGTTATACAACTGGTCCAATTAGAGTTAGTGGATATAACAACACAGGAATTGTACCTGCGGTTAGTGATTTTAACTTTTATGGTAGAATTTTCATAAGTGGATTTAGCGACAATCTTCCTTATGAAGGGGACTTATTAAGAATTTCTGGTAAGAATTTTAATCTGTCTTATGTAAGCCAAGGATACTTTCCTGTAAATTTTACTACTTATGCAGATAGTCAAGCTACTGGTTTTGTTACCGCAAGGTTTACTGGTGTCGGAGATATGATTTCTGGAATTATCCCCCAAAACGCAAACCAAGGATTTTTAACAATTAACTCAAAAGACAACACGACTTTTACTTCTAGAAGTCAAATCACTGTTTTAAAAACTCCTCAAGTATTTAATGGTTTAAACTTTTATTTAAATTCTGGACAATCAAACATAGCCATTGGTAAGAACTTCGATTATGCAACAGGAATTATTCTTAGTGGATTAAATTACAGAGAACCAAAAAATATATTAAATAGCGGAGTAAGGAGTTCTAACGTTGGTATATTTGGAAGGTCTTTATTGTTTAGCGGAAACTCTTACTTGCAGATACCTTCTCCTTCTGGTGGAGATTTTAATTTTGGATCAGGCATGTTTACTATTGAATTTTCAATTAATCCATTACCGTATACAACCGCTCAAAGAATTGATCTGTTCCAAGACCGAGGTTGGGATGGAAATGGGTTTTATTTTTCTAAGCCTGCTGCCAGTACTGATTGGACTTTCTATGCAGGCAATAGTGCAAAATTTAATATAGCGACTTCTTTAATACCTGCCAATCAATGGACAAAAGTATTAATTTCTAAAACTACTCCCAATGGATATACCTTTTATGCTATTAGCGGGGCATCTAGACAGGTTTTTGGAGCAGCATCAGCAGGAGTTCCTTATACAGTTACAGCAGGTAGCGGATTGTTTATAGGAGCTAATAATCCAGCGTTTTATGCAGCTTCTGGAATTAATTCATTTTCTGGATATATAGAAGATTTTAGAATTGTTAAAGATGCAGGTTTATATAGCAGTATTAATCAATTAGTTACTGGTTCTGGATTATTTGATGTTCCAAATACAAAACTACTCCTTCAAGGAAACTATTCTGACTACGATTACAGAGCAGACAGGACTCAAATATCTAATATAAAAGATATCTCTGGATATGTAGAAGATTATAATTATGGATTATATAATAAGACTTTTCCAATAACTGCTTTCGTTAAAAATTCTAGCAATACTAGCTTAACTTTTACTGGTACAAATGCAGACGCAGGATGCTATGATATCACAATAAGAAACACGGGCGGAAGAGATTTCTTGTTTAAGAATTTTGAAGTCATTAAAAGCTCTCCAGTAATCAAAAACATATCAACCTTTGAAAATTACATAGGAGGATTTATTGAAGTTCTTGGACATAACATCTACCCAGAATCTCAGTTCTTATTTCAGGATACTGGCGATGCTAATTCAATCGTCGAAGCTACTGAAAATGCAAATAGTTATTCTTATCAATCGACATTTAGGCCTCAGAAAGATTTAACGATTTCTAATTCTGTAGCCATAAGCAACAATACTTCTAAATTTGATGACAGGAGTTTCTTGTTTTCTGGAAGCCCCGGTCCTTATATTAAATTTTCAATTACAGGGCAGTCTCCAAACGTTCCTTTAAGTTATGGAAATAGTTTTACTGTTGAATTAGACTTTAAGCCATTAACTTCTTTCTCTGCGTCCGATAGAAAATTTTTAATAGGAAGTCAAAGCGGTTTAAATGTTTTCGTTACTTCTAATAAGGTAGTAATTTCGGGAATAGATTGGAATGGCTTTAACTCTAATTTTTCTGGACAAATAAATGTTTCAGATTGGAATCACTTGTCTATTTCAAAGAGCTATATAAATCAAAGTACGATCAGCGGAAAAATTTTATTAAATGGTGCGCTTATAAGTTTAAGCGGAAGCGATTATTCTTTAGATTTTGCAACTTCTAATTTAGATTTTAGTTTAAATAGTGATAAGAGTTTAACTAGTCCAACTTTTGATGTTTACATAGGAAGAGATTATGCGAATACTCCTGCTAACTATTGGAGTGGTTACATAGATGAAGTGAGGGTAGTTAGAGAAAATCCTTATCAGTATTCTAATTTTGCGCCAATTAGAAGAGCTAGAAATAATTCAACTACAGAAGTATTAGTTCATGCTAATGCTGGGCTGATTGATGATAATGTAAGAAGTTTTGGATACCTAAGTCTTAATACTCCAAACTTAACATCTCTTAGAAAATCTAATTTAGTATTAGACAACTCTAATTCAAGAATTACTGGAGGCTTTGATAAGATATTTACATTCTTAAAGACCCCAACGATAACAGGAATATATCCATCTTTATTAGAACAAGGTCAGCCAGCTACTGGATATGGAAGTGATATTTATTATGTTAGTTCAATTAATATTGGAGGTTATAACGTTAATAATTATACAATTTCTCAAAATGGTTCCGAGTTTGATCAAAAGATAGTTTTCACAGTTCCTAATTTTGCAGAAAACGGAAATAGTTTAACAATTAATTCAAATTACTATAATTATACATATGCAAGTGGCTTGCCGATCAAGAGCGGGACTTTAGTTGTAGACGGGTTTTCTCCATTAACGGGTGCTGCTAATACTCTGATTACTCTTTCTGGAAAATTTTTAAATACCGTTACTTCTATTGAACTAGGGAGACAAGATGGTGCATATAAAGTAATAACAGCTTTCAGAAGGCAAAATATAAGCGGATTAAGCTTTTTTATTCCTCAAGTATATGACGTCTCGGATGGCCCAATAGTTGTAAACGGTAGTTCAAGAGTCACCACTACCGATTCTTTAACTTTTGTTAATCCAATAATTTTAAAAATAACTCCAAACTCTGCGTATTTTGGAGATTCTATTAGCTTGTCTGGAAGTAATTTAAATGCTCTTGATTTTTATGGTGTTGGATTTAATAATGAAATAATAAAGTATCCCCATGTCGTCGCTCCTACTGCAACTGGCGCATTTGTCACTGTTCCAAGAGATGTAAAGAAAGGTTCTTTTAGGTTTTTTAATTCTGGAACTACTGTAGAAATTAAAGGCTTCTCTCCATCATTTAATCCAAGCACTACGATATCTGGATCAAATACTAACGTTTATAGGACTACAGATCCAATTGTGCTTACTGGAATAAATGCTCATAGATTTCAAACTAGAGATTTATATATTAGTGGATTTAATTTACTTACTAACAAAACGGGTCAGTATTTAGCTTCTCAAGCTATGCAAGTTATTGACATATCAACTCTTTCTGGTCTAGCTCAACCTTATACTGGGTACTCTATATTGTCTGGAAATCTAAATATCGTGTCTGACGTTTCTTCTCAAATACCAGATTTAGATCTATTAATAAGTGGTGCAGATATAATCGGAATAGGGACTACTGTAAGTTCTAATAGCTATATTACTTTAGATGGTTATATTGGAAGTGGACAAATTTTCTTCCAAAGAAATAGCTTTGATGCTGATAATCTTTATAAGACAATAACGATCAGACCTCCTTCTATTTCGACATCTACTTTAAATATTACAACTGGGACATTTAGATCACTAATTACGTTAACTGGAGCTAATCTTAATTATGTGACAGGAATTAGATTTGAAGGTGTAACAACTCTTGCAAGAGGCGCTTCTGGGACAATAACTCCAAACTTCCCTTATTTAGCTGCAAATTTTAAATCTGGGATCTCAGTAGTGACTGACGCTAGGGAGTTGAGCAGTAGCGTGATATATAAAGACTATGGTCAATTAAAATTCTATCCTCCATCAATGGTAGGAAGGGGTATGCACGGTAAAGACGCTGAAGATGTAAGACCAATTTCTGGAATGTTCTATCTGCAAACTTACTTGGGAGAAGAGTACCTTGTAACTGGGAACTTTAATTACATTCCTTTTATATCTGTTAATGATGCTTATCTAAATAATAATCTAACTTATAGATTAGATGGAAGCACTCAAGTAAGTGGCTGGGATGGCTCTGTAATTTCTTTTAATGGACAAGGAATAAGATACCTAACAGGAGTCAACTTCTTTACTAAAGTCAATGGACAAATAATAGAAGACTTCGCAACAACATTTCAATTCAATAAAAAACAAGCAAAAATAAATTTCTACAATCAACCGGGAGGCATCATTACTGGTTATAATATCGTAAGTGGAGGCGCTGGTTATACATTCTCTCCTATTAGCATCGGTTTAAATAATGGTGGAGCAGGAGTTCCTACTATAGATGCTATTGTTTCGTTTATGCCTCCTTATGTAGGTCAAGTTACGGGAGTAAATATAACATTTAATCCAACTTCTCCTACTCAAGACTTCTGGCAAGGTAATAATGCTATCGTTCCAAATCCTTCATCAGGTTTCATATTAAGGAATCCTCCAGCTAATCTTGTTTTCTCTGGAGATAATTTTGCAACTCAAAGTGGAGATGGGTCTAAGTATTATGCCTATTATACTGTTTCAACGACTTTTCCATTAGATAATGGTTTTGTGGTTGGTGAAAAATTAGACTTGAGATTAGCTAACTATGGTGCAGTTTACGAGACGACTGATCAACCCTTCTTAAATATACAAAATCCAAATAACTTCGCCAGAATAGCAGACATCGTTTTAACTGGAAACGCTTACGTTGGAGAAAGTAGCTTCACTGTCAGATACGATCAAATATATTCAACGGATGATGCCGATTTTAGTTCTATGGATTTGCAATTTAAGACTTCTGTCCTTTACCCTACTGGATATAATGGAAAGAGGTTCTTGATTACTACAGTAAAGCCTTCCAAGAATGGAAGGAACTTAAGAGTCGATTTCTCTACAAAAGTTCCTCCCACAGGAGATTATGTAAACCCAATAGACCCAGTTGATTCTAAATATCTAAAATTAAGAATTGAAAGTATAAATTCAGAAGCTTCCTTGTTTAAAGGATTGGGAAGCGTTGGTTCAGCGAATAAGGTGTTTGCTGGATCTGTTGGCGCAGGGTCTAGCTCGCCCGGAATTGGAGTTTCTTAATCACTTAGCTTTTTGAATTCTCTCAATCATTTCAAAGATTTTAATCTTTGGAATGTCGGCTATTGACATAAACGAGTCTGCGTTAACGTAGCCTTCTTTTATAAGGCGTTCTTTCAATTTTGCGAAAGTAACGCTTTTATCTTTCATTACTTTTTCAAGAATGGCATGAGGCTCAAATACAGCCGAAGATTCAGCAGAGTCATCGACAACGTTATTCTTCGACTTGCCAATTTCGTCTTGACCGACAATATTGATCTTTAAGAAGTTTCGAACGCAGCGGATAAATGCTCTATTTTCAGCAATCGGACCCAAGAAGTGACGAGCAAAGTCTTTCGTATTACCGGGAGAAGCATCGCCAATAGAAGAGAAGGCTATCGAATTCCCTTGTGTTTCATAGTTTGCAATCCACTCTATTTTACAAACCGCCACTACATAGTCTGAACTTGGAGAGGTTACGGTGTAATCAACATAGAAGAATCCTCTAAGTTGAGCTACATATTTAATCCCAGCGAGAAGAATAAGTAGATCTTTATCTTCTAGTTTGGTGACATCAGTTTCATTGGTCTTATCCCTATTTGGGACAAGGAACTCTGGCTTGATCATTTTGCGCCAGTTAATAGAGCCGTCATCATTAAAGTGGTATTCTACACCTTCAATGAGACCATCAGAGGAACGAACAAGTTTCTTTACGGTATTCACATAGGTATACTATGCGGCAACCGGCGACTTGTCAACTCTAAAAATCCAAAAACTCTCTGCTTCTTTCCAAAACTCTGGGCAGTCAATGACTGGTTCGGCAACCTGCTTCGCTTCCATGCCATTCTTGAGAGAAGATTCGCTTAAATAAATTTTGCCATTACTAATTATTCTCTTGTTCGACTTGTAGAAGGCATTTAAAGTGTACTCAATTCCAGTCTTTTGTTTTAAATTAGTTGGCATTTCTACAATTATTTCTTGATCAAGATACTTAAGCTTCGCTTGTTCAAGCTTCTCTCCTTGTAAATAAGTAAATAGTTGATAAGAAATATTTTTATGAGCAAGAAAATTAACAAACTCTAGGCTGCTATTTTCTTTAATTTCATAAAAGATTCGTCCGATATTCTTTTGATTGTTTAAAATTAGATTAGCATCAATCGGCTTATCTGTCATAATGAAACATTGACAGACTTGTAATTGCTCGTTTAAGAATTTTTCATCATGTTGCAAATCCATTCTAACTACGATATTGTTAGAATTAAATTGGGTTGGATTTACTATTTGATTAGGCACCATCTCTAATCTCATGTTATTATATTCAGTGCCGAAATAAAGAGTTTGAATTGAATTCGAATGGGGGATCTCTAAAAGATTTAATATGTTCCCTGCGATTGTTTCTGGTTTAATAGAGTTAATCGTCTTGGGATTTTCTTCAAAAGAAAAAGTTGGTTTACTATTTCTTTTAGGCTCAAGCAGAATGTGATCCTTGGGGTTTCCAAAGAAAGGCTTTACGCAGTTAACGTAATTATTAGAATACAAAGCCACAATTTTTTTATTGTATCCAGAAGCGATATGAGTAGGAAAACTATCTGCACCAAAGTGCAGCAAACAGTCTCTTAAAATAAAAGCGGTTTGATTTATATTAGTAAATCCCACTAAGCTTACAACGCCGCTATAGACCTTTTCTTTATCCTGCCCAAGTTGAATAATTTTAATGCCTTTACTATCTAAGATGGGACAAATAATATTTATTACTTCTTGCCAGTAATCGTAAGTCTTTGAAGGCTTTGAGCTTGGATGGAAAGTGATATACTTTTCGGCAGTTACTGGGAAAAACTTTTCGTAAATATATGGCTTCTTAATCTTGACTCCAGAAGCTAGAGAATATTGTTCTAAAAGGTGCATATTATTTAATATCGAATGCGATCTTATCTTTGCCGTTGTGAAGATAATTAAGCATCTTTTGTGTTCCTATATGGGGAAGAAATGCTATTTCAAAGTAGCCTTGATGATTACCGTGTCCTTCAAGCCACAGTAGACTATCCATTTGAGGGATATATTCTAGTATTCTATGGATGCATGGATTACCCTCAAGAACTGAGAAGTACTCTTTCTTGGTAGCAAAATACAAATTATGATCAGGATAAGTCTCTTTAATTGATTCAAGAAGAGAAGTGCAGAGATAAATATCTCCAATACTTTCAGGCATTACAAACAAGATGCGCTTTCCTTTGTCAGCAGGATCTAAAATATCTTCAAAATCTACTTTTCGATTTTTTTGATTTTCTTGTGTTGCTACTTGACGAAAATAATTTTCAACATTCTGTCGAGTTTCTCCTTTGGAAAGCTTTTCCATCCAATGCTTGTATCCATCCTCATTCTGATCCACCTGTTTCATCTTCAGAATATTGTGATACATGAAGATCAGCCATTCTCCGTTTTCAGTAATATTTGGAATAGCTGCATTGGGATCTTTTTCTTCTTCCTTTAAAGAGAAATCGTAAGTAGTGAATGGAATAGAATCAATATATTGCTCAAACATCTTTCCAATAACAGGAACAGAATAATTCTCTATAGCCCACTTCCTTGCCTTTTGTCCAAACTGTCTCCTCTCTAGATCAGACATCTTGTAGGCGCGATATAACTGCTTGGCAATAGAAGAAGGGTATGTCGAAGCCTTTCTGAATTGCGTTCCATGTTCTCTGTACTCTGACCATTCCAAAGGAATAGACGCAGCATCAGGATGACACATGTCTTCGCCGCAGCTATAATTAGTGACAAGAGTTAGTAATTCGCAATACTTAGCTTCCTGAATTGGAATTTCTTGACCACCGCTAGTAAATGGGTGGCAATACACATCCATCAAATTATAAACCTCACATAGCTGCTCTTCGGATACACCGAATCCAGTGTTGGTAGTCGAGCAACTCTTCTCAGACTTGCATACTGGACAGCCTAATTCTTGCCCTTGAAAATGCGAAATAAAGTAATTTTTACATTTATTGCAAACGTAAGTCGTCTGGATATCTTTTCTGTCTATCTTGTATTCGTCAGCAAGCTTATGGATATCCCAGCCTTCTCCCCAATGAGTATGCAATAGTAACTTTGCATTTTTAACATCAGGATTATTTTTAACAAAGTCTCTAAATCCTTCTAATAGATTTGGAACAGACTTGCGAAGTTGATTTCTAAATACGAAACCAACAATAAAAGAATCAGAAAGCCCAAAATTAGCCTTTAACTGCTTCTTCTTCTCTGCACCTAAGTAATTAAATTTAGAATGATTTACTGGGCCATGTACAGTTTTGGCATTATTGATGCCAATTTTGTGCATTTCATTTGTAGCAAATTCACTCCAAATCCAATACTGAGAAGACTTTTTAGCTTGATTAATCGCCTCTTCATAAATGGGCAAAGAATCAAGAGTCACCCAAAGCAGAGAAGTGATGTTCTTATACCAATGTTTGTTATAGTATTGAGTAAACGCCCAAGGGTCTTGTGCGCCAATCCAAACATCAGGCTTCTCTTCTTTGATTACTTGATCAATATAATAAGACCCATAAGAAACATCTCTTGCAAGAGTTTGATCGGCATTAATTCTATTGACCTCGTTTTGATCGGTAGGGATACTCCCAAGGCTCTTCCAAGGAGTCTTGGATAAAACGGGAGAACCCACTTGGGTTCCCCCGCAATAATGGATAATATCATACTTACCCGTGTTGTATAGGTAAGAGACTAGCTCCTTCGCCGCCCTACCGAATCCAGTTTTAGCGAGGCACCAATCCGTTTGAATTACTATCTTTTTCTTTCGCATTAGAATACGAGTTCTTCTGCTTGAGCTTCTGCTTCAGTCTGAGCAGCAGGTTTGACAGCAGGTTGATTTAGTTGGATTTTGCTATAAGCCGCCTTCGCTGGATATTCTTCCTGTTGAGCTTCTTTTGGAGCAGGTGCAGCGACATCATCTTGAGGATAGAAAGAATTCCTAATGAACTCCAAAAGGAAAGTCTTAACCAGTACAGATTCTGCAAAAGTAAATCCAATCAAGAAACTTACCTTGTTAACGGTATCTCCCTTTTGCTCCTTGGTGGCATTAAAAGAAAACCCAATCTGAGCGTTGTCCCTTAGATAAGGACAAAACTTGCCCATCGCGTTTGAATTAGGAGCAGTGTGATAGAACTTGTATTCTGCGTTTCTATCAATTGCGTCTACCATACCTGCGGCTTCTACCGCATTGAACTTTAAGACAGTAGTCTTCTCTGGATTCTTAGCGTTCTCACGAAAAGACCCAAGCTTCTTGGCTTCATTCCAAGAGTGCTGCTTGATGAAGTTAACAAACAAAGAGGTTCCCTTTGTCTGAAAAGAGCAAGCGGTTCCAGTTACTTTTGCATTTCCCTTATAAAATTGTAGGTTCATTCAGACATTATTTTGCCTGAAAAAAGCCGATTTATCAATTATTTTTTTCGGCTTTTAATTGAGAAAGTTTCGTGTAAACCGTATGGGTTTGGATGGCGACCATTCTGGCAAAAACAGAGTCTCCAAACTTTTGTCCGGTAATAATTACTATATCTTCTTCCTTTGGCATTCTATTATTAAGATTTTGCATTTCATCTATTTTATCAGAGAAGATCATCGTGTTGATGGCAGAAGTTTCGTCAGAGATTTGCATTTTAAAATACCTAGTCTTCTTCTCTCTTGAGACCCCTGACATGCATTCTTTAATTACGCCGATGAAGCAAACTTCATCTTTCTCGCCGAAATTAGCAATGTCTTTTATATAAACTAGATCATCTTTCTTTGCAATGAACACTTCTCTCAGTTTGCTTCTTACGCTATAACCGATAATAGAATTCTCATAATACCAATTAGCAAAACTCTCTGATTTGCTATTGATCTCATATATCTTTTTATAGGCATCTGCTTTGGTTCGCAGCGTTTGGAGTCTTGATTCTTTTATGTAAGGTTTGCCCTGCACATCTTTGTTGTCTTTCATGTGCATGAGAATTTTAACCAAATCATACTCAAACGTCTCGCCAAACAGTTTGGCGTTTATTTTTTCTTTATTAGTTAAGATGTTCCAAAGTTGAGCCTCGTATACTATTTTGCTTCTTGATTGCTTGAAGTCTCCGTCTAAGGCTCCTGCTTGGATAAGGGCGCAAAGGACTCCAATGTTTAGATTGGCTTGAGAGGCTGTTTCAAAGATGTCGAATTTATTCTTAAACTCTCCTCTGAATTCATTTACGGCTTTAATAGTCTTCTCGCTGATGCCTTTAACAGAAAGAAGTCCAAAACGGATGTTATCTCCTTCAATACAAAACTCTTCTTTTGACTTTAATAAATGAGGAGGCAAGAGTTTAATATTAAAATAAGTTAATTCTTTTTCTGTTTTGGATATCTCTCCAATAGAATCAGGCTCATGTTTACTCATTTTCAATAGAGACAAGAAGAACTGTTGCGGATATTTAAATTTAAGATAGATAGATATTGCCGCGAGAGCAGCGTATGAGACTGAATGCGATTTATTAAATTGATAATTGGCTGAATCGTTTGCAATTCTCCATAATACTTCGCCAATCTTGGGGTCAAGTTTCTGCTGGGAGATCTTGTCTTTAATCTTCTGCTCCCACTCCTTCATCTCTTCGACCTTCTTTTTGCCTACGCAGCGTCGAACAATTTCTGCTTCGTCAAGTGAGAATCCAACCTTGCTCACCATCTTCATCAACTGTTCTTGATACAAACAAACTCCTCCAGTTACTCCTAAGATATCGTCGAAGAAAGGATGGATACTTTCGTAATGATTATTGTTTGTATAGTTAGCGTACTTATCAATAAACTGCAATGCACCGGGACGAGCAAGAGCTAATACGCCGCTTAACTGCTCAAGGTTCTTGGGCTTTACTTTTTGGCATACTTTAAAGTTAGTTTCTGCTTCAATTTGGAATAATCCATGAGGCAACTTAAAGTCTTGTAATTGCTGATATATGAAAACATCATTTACATCAATATCCTCATATCTGATTCCAAGAGATTTACAAACATCGTCTACAACTGATACTCCTCGCAAACCAAGCAAATCAAGTTTAATATTGTAAGCTGTAACATTATTCATGTCGTAGCTTGAAACGACCTGCTTGTCTGATGACAATTCTACTGGACAGGATTCTTCAAGGAGTGAGTGCGCCAATAAAAGCCCAGACGGGTGTACGCCTTTATTTTTATTAAGATTCTGAAGCTTTAAAGCGATCTTGTAAACTTCTTGGTTTGTACCGACCCATTCTGCAAATTTTTCGCTTTCAGTGACTGCTTCTTCCAAGCTCTTGACTTGACCGAAAAGTTTAGGAATATAAGAAGAGACATTATTCATTTCACTCTCTTGTTTCTCTGCAACTACTTTACCTGACTCTTTGATGCAGAGTTTAGAACTTAAAGTGTTTAGAGTAAGGATCTTAGATGTCTTGCCCTTAAACTTCTCTTCAAGATAAGCTATTACTCTATGCCGATTATAATAACAAATATCAAGATCAACATCAGGAAATAACGAGCCATCAAAATAAGTTACTCCATCAACAATAGTTTTCTTTGCTCTGGCTTTAGAAATGAATCGCTCAAAAAATAGTTCATATTTAATGGGGTCAATTTTGGTTACATCAATGAGAAATAACAGTAGAGAGCCAGCGCAAGATCCTCTTCCCGGTCCAGTTGGGATACTCGTCTCTCTGCAATAATTAATAACATCCCAAATGAGGATGATGTAATCAATAAATTCTAACTCTTGAAGAATTTGTAATTCGTAATTAACGCGATCAATATACCTCTTGTAAAGTGCGCTTCCTTTTTCAAGATTAAGCTTATGAAACCCCTCTCTAGCTAGGCTTCTTAAAAAGTCGTAATTAGAAGTCTGAGCAACTAATTTAAGTCTAGTCTTGTGTCTTTGGTCAATTTCAAAGACAGGCATTCTAAGCCCGTGAAGGCCAAGTTCGTATTTTTGAAAGTCTTTTGAAAAGTTCATACTGCGATTTGGAATTTCAGTCTGTTCCATACTTTAATGTTTAAATGTAAATCGTTAAGTGCGTTGTGAAGAGTCTCGTAATCGTGTTCTATGCTATATTCTTTTCCAAGGCTTGTAAGGTTAGTTTTCACTCCTTTTCTTCTTTCATTCAGCACTCTATACTGGTACTCAATTAAGCTCATATCTTGAGAGTAAGGGATTTCATATTTAACTCCCTTCGCTAGACAATTAGTATCTATAACTTTACTTACTAAGTGCTTCCATTCTCTCCCATACATTTCGTAATAATCTTTAATGAGATACATATCGAAGTTTAAGATATTGTGCCCGATTATATAATCACAATTTTCTAACCAATGTGCTATAGTTTTAATAGCTTCGCTAGAATGGATAGCAATTTTATTATATTTGTACTGATCGAAACGAGTAATTTGGGCAGCTTCTTTGCTAACATTAATAGGCTTATCCCATTTAATATAAATATCAGAAGTTTCTAAGACCTCATTTCCTTTAACTTTGATCATGCCGCATTGCCAAGGGCGATTATTTATAAAGCTAAGGCATAAATTCTCGGTCTCTAAGTCTATAAAAGTATAGACTTTATCTTTATCATAACGAAGAAGATTTTCCATCATATAGAATCAGCCTCCTTCCAGCTTTCGAAACTAAATTCAGCGCTGCACATGTGTTCTAAATTCGGCTTGTTAAGGGTAGTTCTGTTATTAATGCATCTAAAAGTCATGTAGGCTTTAAAGTCTTCTCTTGTCTCGTAATAAATACTTTTGCTGGCAACTGTCTCGTATTGATCAGCGCAGAATTTGATTACTTTTTGCCTTACTATCTGATCAAATGGAAGATCATTATCTTCAGTAAAAAAAGTAGGCTTTGTGAACTTCAACTCTGGGCAGCACAAGGAGTAAGACATTGTATTTTTGAATAGAAAAGAGTCATAGAATGGGACGCATAATTTTAGGCTAGCTTCATCCCACTCTTGTGTCAAGGTCTTTTCGTCTATTCTTGGTGTATAATAAAAACCATCTGTCGCGGCGATACTGAATATCTTAATGAGTTTCTTGTATCCATTGCCATTTTTAGCGAAGATGATAATTTTACTGGACTTTTTCAAAGACTCGTCAGTCTTTTCGTTTGTATCAGGGCATAGCTCTAGTCTAAGTCCGTAATAGAATGGAACCTTAATAGAATTAAAGTTTTTAAAAGCGTCAAGAAAAGAACTCATATTCTCCTCTACAAGGAAAACTTGGTCCAGTTTGTTTTCTTTAACGATGTCTACGATAGAAGAGGAGCCTTCTTTAGAAGAAGATCCGGCCTTATCTAGCGTTAATATTGATTTGCCGATGCTATAATGGCTTTTAAAAAGAGGTAATATTTTCATAAATAAGAGTTATTTCCATCTGGGGCAACCTTCATACTTAAATTTTTTAATAACTTGAGAATCGTCTTTCTTTGCTGCTTTTGCTTCTTCTGCCGTGAAAAAGCTTTTTACAAATTTGTCGTTCTTGTCGTAAATAGAATAAAACCACATCTCGTTCTTAAAGGGACAAACCCAAGTAGCTCCTGCCTGACATAGCCATCTACTCTTTACGTCATCTGCGGCAAAGTTTTGTTTTGCATCTTGCTCAGAGAAGTTACTGACTTTACCGTAAACATGCTTAAGGTAAACCTCAAATCCTGACAATTCATCATCTGTAAATTTTACCGGCTGCACTGGTGCTTTAGGAAATCTGAGAAATATAAATTCTACTTCTGGCTCGTACTCAGGCCAATAAATTTTAGAAGCGATAGAGTATAGCATCGCCTGTACATTGGCTGTCAACTCTTCTCCCTTGAATTTTGCTTTGCTAGACTTGTAATCTCTAATCTTACTCTTCTTTTCTTCCTTATAAAGAATTGGGAGATCAATGAATCCTCTGGCCTTATAGCCGTCTCTTTCGATTTTGAATTCGAACTCTGGGTTTTGAATGTCGCCGCCCTTTGGAAAGAAGTCGCTCTTAAGACCGACAAGAATCATTTTATTGATTAATGCTATGTCTTCAAGATTGTTAATCCCTTCTCTTGTAGCGTGTTTTATTACTAACCTGCCTACTGGAGCGCAAGAGAGAGGATCGCCAGAGGCAATGATTTCCTCATAAAGTTCTTTATGGCGAGGGTTAAGAAGCAACTCAAATACTAAGTGACAAATTGTACCGCGCTTCGCTCCTGAATTAGACTTCTCGGGAATGTTTAAATGATACTTACAATAATAAGACCATGAACAAGTTTCAAGAGCTTTAATTCTGGACGCAGATAGGTAGACTTCTTTCTTATCCATTGAATTCCTTCATATATAAGTCTATCTCATTTTTGCCCATTAATCCAAAGTCTTTTTTAGTAGGGAGCTTTATCTTCACTTGGTTTTCATCAAAGAACATTAATAATTTAGACCGAGCTTTTTTCGCAGCTTCGTTACCAGCAGAATTATTAAAAGAATCATTATTAAATGCGACTACCACTTGCTGAATAGAGTTCTCTAAAAGAAATTTTGTTATTTTGGGAGAGATCGCCAATCCAAAAGTGACAATAACATTCTTGTAACCAGCTTGCCATAAAGCCAGCATGTCTCCAATGCTTTCAATTAGAAATATTGTCTTGCTTTCGGAGATAGAATTCTTGCCAAAGAGCGCTGGGTAAACCCACTCTTTTTTGGCTCCAAGATGTTTCCATTTTATGAAATCAGATCTATTTGAATCGACAAGCGATCTGCCGCTAAATCCTACAATTTTGCCAGAAGGATTGTAAATAGGAAAAACATAACGATTAATCATGTTCCCTTTCTTAGCTGTCCCTCCTTTGAACTCAGCTACGGTTTCTTCTTTGATTCCTCTTTTGAACCAATAAGAGTGATCTTTTACAAGACCATCGAGCATTGACTCATTATAAATCTTTACTTGACTGATAATTGTTTTGTCTGGATTAGATACAATTCCTGTGAAATTGAACTTCTCAGCAAGCATCTTATCTGCATGAGATAGATCGTTTAGATTAAGCGTGATTTGAACTAATTCACTTAACCTACCCCCTTTGCATAATTTGTAGTCATACCAGTAACCAGTGTTTTTATTTATGGCTAAGACAGTATCATTATCAGAGCTTCTATAAATTGGACGAGTTCTATACCAACTGCCAAAATCTTTAAGGTTTTGATAACCGATGTTGTTAAGTATTTCTTTTATATCGCTCATAACAAAGAACCATCATTGGGATTGGTATCATTCAATGAAAATGTCTGACGCTCTCTCTCAATAATGTTAGCCAAGGAACCCCTTTCTTCTACGCTGAAATTACTAATCTGAAAGTTGACAAAGTTTTGAACATATTTTTCATCGCCATGATCATTTCTCCTTCTCATAAGATCCTGATGTCCAGCAGCATCTTTGCCTTGGAAGCGGCTCTTTAAAGTTATCAATTTATGTGTGCCGAAGTCTGGCGTATCGCGCTCTATTTCGTCAAGAGTTTTTCTTCGGAAAATCGCAACATAGCTGGCAAACCATTGAAGCCGATCAGACAAGGCGATTGCGGAACTATCATCGGTTACGTCTCCAGCATTTCTATTAAAATTTTCACCAGATCTATTCATTTGCATTGCAGTGAATAGAGGGGCATTAATTTCTTCTGAAATCTTTTTAAGTTTATCTATCTTTTCGCCAATGGCTTGATGCTCTGCCCAGTTTTGGCCGACCTTTTCTCCGGTAAGTTTGACGTAGTCATAACAAATAAGAGCAGGATTCCCTCTTCCAACTTTACTGTAATACCATCTACGGATAAAAGATATAATCTCGTCAATTCCTTTATTACCAACACAATGATGAGTATAGTTATATTTGCTAAACTCTTTTAAGAAAGCTCTGATTTTGAAAACCATCTCAGGATCTTTACGCCAGTTTCCCGTGTCAATATACCAGAAAGGCACTCCAGTTTTCGCTGCTGCAATACGGAGTTTCACATCTTGTGAAAACATTTCTGTATCAAGGTAAAGGACGCTAACCTTTTTATTCTTTAAATAAGCTCCAAGAGACATCTCAACCAAGAACGAGCTTTTGCCTTGACCGGGGCGACTGACGATTGCATAAACATTTCCGTTTCTCAAGCCTCCATAAAGCCTTGCGAACTCTGGATAATGCAAATCTATGCCTGATTCTTCTTGAGGATTATTACCTTTTTCTTCTATAAATACCTCTATGTCATCAAAGATATTTCTAATCTCTTCAGTAGCATCAAAAGAATTAATCTTTTCGCCATATATAGAGTCTACTTCAGCTATGATTTGACTGGCATTTTTCTCAGGATTGGTAGAAACAGTTTCTATTATTCTTTGCGCCATGCCTTTTATATCACGACGAATAGAAAACTGCTTTAACTCTTGAGCGTATTTAATAGCAGAATCTTTATTTGAAACTGTTAAAGAAAGACAATCGATATAATCATATATGTCAAGATCTTCTTGGAAAGAAATGCCAAGATTCTGAATTTTCTGAGCCAGAATGACTTTATCTATTTTTTCTTTAGCGTTGCATATCTGGCGAATTATCGAATATATTGTTCCGTTTACATCGTTTGTAAAATCAATCTCTGATATAAAATGATCTATATCGTAGAATGATTCTGAATTTTTAATGAGCGAACCAAGCAAGGATTGCTCTACCTTAATAGAGGAAAGTTTCATTTAACTAAAAAAAGAGTTACTTACTAGCAGGACCGTCTTCATTATCATCGTCTTCATCATCTTCTTTATCAGCAGCGATAATGTTATGGATCGTGTTTTCTAAATTGATTTGTTCAACAGCACTAAGCCAATTATTAATATAATAATGCATAGCCATTGCGTTCTGTGCATTATCGAATTTAGATCTCACTTCTGGCATTCCTTTTTTATCAAAGGTGAATAATAAAAACCCTCCTTGAGAGCATTCATCTATTTGAGATAGAATACTATCTGGAAACTGGAATTCTTTATTTTTTGCCACAGCTTATATTACACCAGTGATATCTTGAATGTATGATTTATATAATCGTAGCTTAACTTATTTAAATCAGATGTCTCTAACTCTAATAGTTGAAAACCGTTCTTCTCTAACCATACAGATTTCTTATAGTCTCTTTTTATAGAGTTAAGATAATTCAATCTAGAATTGTTATGGAAGAATTTATTAAAAGAAGAATGCTGATCTCCATTAACTTCTATCGCTATTTTGCGGGAAATATTAATAAAGTCTACTTTCATTCTACTTCCGAATACCGGGAACTCTTCATAACAAACATGAGTTTTCCAAAATGGTTTAAGAAACTGTTTAACTTGGAACTGAATCTTAGAGCGAGATCGTTTGTCCCAATCTATTAAAAATTGAGAAACATTTTTGTTAATTATCCTGCCGGTTACAGAATATAACTTCATTTTGATTGGACAGCTTTTAGCTTGCCAAAAAGATATTTGGTGGCCTGTTCATTTTCTTCAAGCCATTTTCTGAAGTTTTCTCTCCCTTGGTGCTGCTTGGGCATTTCAATTCCAACGTTCTTAAGTTCTTCAACTAAAGAATCATCTACCGTAATCCAAGCCCCCTTTGCAACGACAAGATCCCACATGAGTAGGCAATCAAGAATCTCATACTCAACCCAGATGCCAGAAGGCTTTTTTCCAAATTTAATAGGATATTGAACGATGTTTTTGCGAGTAGCTTCGCTGGTAGATTTTTGGATCATTACTTTGGAATACTTACCAATCGATTTAGTCTTGCCATCATTCATCTTCCCTGCTGGGTTGTCAAGGATATAGTCGCCCATTGCTGTCGTGCTATACTCTAGGATAAAGTCAGCCCAATGCAATAATGCATTTCCACCGCTGAACATTCCTCCTCTCGGAGCGTTTTTAGCATAGGGATCGATTTTAATTTCAGAAGTAATCTGGCTAACCGCGATCATTAGATGACCATGCTTAAACATTCCAATACTTAGTGATTGTAGAAGCTTCTTGCTGATGACTTGAGTTCCGGCAACCTTGCTCGCGTCTGCTGGGCTTGTATCCTTATCTCTCTTTAAGATAAGACCGTCCATAGAATCAATAACAAAACAATAACGATTATCTTCTTCATTATTAAGGACAAGATCTTTAATAACGTCAATTACTAAATCATAAACATTAGATTCAAGGATAAACACTGAGCCGTCAGTCCATTCTGATGCATCGGTGACGAACTTGATCCCGCAGCGTTCTCTGTTTTCCTTAGAGAGACGACCCTCTGCTAAGACCCAGACTACTCTACTTTTCGGGATTTCTAAAAGAAAATTTCTGCAAATTTCTATCGCTTGGGGTGTTTTGCCTTCATTATTTGGTCCACAAAGACGGATAAGAGAAGGGGTGATGCCTCCACCTACCGCAGCATCTAAAAGCAAGCTCCCAGTAGAGATCTTCCAAGTCACTGCTTCTTCAAAATTAAAGTGATCATCTTTGTGATCTTTGTGATTAAGAATAGATTGGAGTCTGCTTGAAGCTCCAATGCTTGAGTTTTTTTCTTCAGGTTGCTGTTGTTTCGGGGGCTTTGCCATGATTAAGAAATTCTTTTAAAGTTCTGGGCTTTTTGACGATAGGAATGTCTTCGCCCACTTTGCTGTCCTCTTGATTATAGCTGGTCGCGACCTTTGAGTCAAAGCTTTCTTTCAGCTTTTCTTTCGACTCCTTGAGGTCTTTCCGTTGAAGGAAAAGGGAATATCTGTCTTTTAGTATTGTTAAGTTCTTTTTAGACCGAAAAAATCCAAGATTAGAAACTGTTGGGTGCGGCTCAAGCCATTCCCAAAACCCATGCTCAGGGAAAATTTTTAAAAGCGCCGTAGCAGCCTTCATATCCCTAGCCCAGTCTACTTCGTTTTTTCTGACAAATTTTTCTACAATTGTTTGTTGAATGGACATTAAGTTTGATTCAGATCAGAAATTACCATGTCTTTTACTAATTGATGGAAAGACCATTTTGGGCTCCATCCTAATTCTAGGCGAGCTTTGGAAGAGTCTCCAAGTAAAAGCTCTACCTCTGCTGGGCGAAAGAATTTTGGATCAATTTTAACCAGAACAGAGGAGTTGACTTCGTTTTTAATGGCGTATTCAGTCGAGATGGAGAATTCTTCGTTGGTCCCTTGGCCGTGCCAAAATCCCTCTATCCCAACTTCTTTAAATGCTAGTTCAATGAATTCTCTAATTGTATGAGCTTCATTACTAGAAAGTATATACTCATTGGGGTGTGCTTGGTTAAGCATCTTCCATACTCCATCAACAAAATCTATAGCATGGCTCCAGTCTCTTTTTGCGTCAACATTTCCTAAATGGATAGGCCCAAAAGGCTGTCCATTTTTAATAGCTTTAAAAATTCTGGCTACTCCTTTGGTGATTTTTCGAGTTACAAACTCTTCTCCCCTTCTTGGAGATTCATGATTAAAAAGATAGCCTTGAATTGCAAAAAGATTATAAGACTCACGATACACTTTTACTATATGTCTCGCCGCGCACTTTGCGGCTCCATATGGAGATCTTGGAGACAATGAATGCTTTTCATCTTGAGGGGTATACTTTACATCTCCAAACTCTTCAGAACTTCCAGCATTATAAAATCTGCACTTTGGAGAGTGCTTACGCACAGCCTCAAGGCACCTTAACACGCCCATAGCGCCAGCGTCAAATGTTTGTTCAGGAATTTGCCAGCTTGAACCTACGAAAGATTGCGCTGCAAAATTAATAAAGTAATCAGGCTTTATCTCTCTTACTATGTTGTCAATTGATTGAGAATCAGAAAGATCAACGGTTACAAGACTAAGTCTTTTATTGTTTAAATGTTGTGAGAAATTAGAATAGTTAGGTACAGAAAGCCTTCTAACTGCACCAAAAATGTTATAATCGGTATTCTCAAGCAAATAATCAAGCATGTAAGATCCATCTTGACCGGAAATTCCTGTTATAATTATATTTTTCATTGTTATGTATGTATTATAGGTTGAGGGATATTGTTTTTTACAAAAAAGCTTCTATCTATTTCTAATTCATTAGTTTCATGATTCCATTTATAGGAGCAATGGCCGAAATGTTTGTTTTGATATTCTACTTTTAGTTTTCCATTTGAGTGCAACCAAGTCATATGTTTGACATGAGCATAATGTTTTGGGATTTTTTGATTTACTAAATATTTATAGTTAAGCTCATCTATTCCATTTGTATATATCATGTCATTATCCCAATAAAATTTAACCAAATTTAAACCTCTAGAATTAAAGAATATTCTTGGAGGGCAAAAGTCGTCAATCCATTGCTTGCCGTCTAATATATAATTCTTAAAGTTGATACCATACCATTGGTTGAACTTCTCGTTAGATATATAAGAGATTATTGCTTTTATTTCTTTTAAAGAATAGTATTCATCGCTCAAATCTAATAGCCAGACGCAATCAACTTTTTCTTGTAACAGAGGAAACAGTGCCAAATTTCTAGCGTCAGACTCTATCAATGCCGTCTCGCTAGTGTTAAAAAACTGAATAAATCCATTATCTTTTAATTTTTGAAAATACTGAATGGTTTTAGAGTTATCAGTATTTATGTTTATATCTTTATACTCTTTAAACATGCAAGAGACGAAAGAAAAGATTATGTCAGATTCTTTTGCTGCTTCAAACCAAGGAGCCAGCCTATTGTCTAAATCGTTTACGCAATCATAACCACATCCTAAAATTCCAATTTTCATAGTAGATTTAATATGTTAGCAGCGATAGTCACTTTATCGAATTTTTGTTTATATAGGTCGCTGTTGTCTTTTACAAATTTTTTAGCTTTTTGATTCCAGTCAGGGTTTGAAATTGATTCTGCAATTTTATTGGCATCTACTCCTATCTCGGCCCAAAACTCTTTGGTTACTGGATCGTCATTAGTTACTATTGGAATTGTTTGGCAAACTACAGCCTCTAAAGCTGGCAGACCAATAGATTTAAAAGCAGAAGGAAACATTAAATACTCTACAGAATTATAAAAGTAATTTAAAACTTCATCTTCAAATACGCCATAATAGTCTCCCCAACCGGGATTTTCTGAGCCAATGATAGCTAAAGAGTCAGCAGGGTCTCCAAGTTTAGCTATTGCTTGATAAACGAGATTGAATCTTTTGTTCATATCGCAAGCTCTTCCAACGTATAGGTATTTATAAGGAATGCCTCTTTGATTCTTCGCTTTATTCTGTAGAGGAAGATTTAAAAAAGAAACATCTTTGATTGGATTGAAAATAACTACACTGTCAAATCCGCACCACTTTTTTATCTGCCATTTTACTTCTTCGCAAATACAGGTAATAATATCTGCTTTTTTAAGCCAGTTTATTAATTTTTCTGGATTGAAGTCTCTATTTGGGTTATTTATGTAAGGATACCTAGAGATGTCGTATTTAGATTCGTCTATATAATGAGGAGGCAGGTCTAATACGTTAAATATTAGTTTTGCTTTTGGGTTCTTTTCTTTTAACTTGTATGCTTTTTCATAAAAACCCGGATCATTACTGAAAATAACGTCAGGGCATTCAAAATTAATTTCATGTCCTAATTTACAAAAGCCCTCTTCTATTCTAGAAATTTGACCGCCAAAAAATCTAGCTCCAAATGAAGCTATTTTCATAGTAGAGAAATCAGTTTGTCGATATCTTTGAAAGTAATATCTTTATTTAATCCAACATAAAATCCATTATCATTTAAGAATTTACTATTTGGAAACCTTTCTCCTTTGGCGAACTGTTCAAACGCAGGATTAATTGGCAGATAACAAATCACTGGACGAGTTTCCCATCCGTTTTCGTTTAATTTTTTCTTTATTTCCTTGATTGATTTAGTTTCGCTTATTAAAGGAAGACAAAAAGGAACGATATTTAAATTAAGTTTTCTATATTCTAGAGGAAGATTAGCGATAAAATATTCCCAGATCTCTCGTCTTTCGTTTATGTATGCATAATACTTTTCTGTATCCATCAATGCAAAAAAAGCATTTAAATCAGTAGTCCTGTAGTTAGTGCCTATTTTATAAAACAAGAACTCAGGATCAACTTCTGGTGCGCTGTCTTCTATTGTCTTTCGAGTTACATTGCCTTTTGGAAGCACTCTAGTTAAGCCGTGACTGCGAATCATTTGGGCGTTTATATAAAGCTCAGAGTTCTTAATAAAGCTCTCTTGCATAAAGAGCATTCCCATCTCAATTCCGCAGATTTGATGTGCCCAAAAGAAAGAAGTAGTCGCCATATCAAAACAACTAAGAATATTTTTGCCATAATAGTTTCCCATTGTAGTTTCACAAAGATCAGCAAATAGATATGTATTGTATTTTTCTTTTAGCTCTTTTAACTTATTTATGTTAGGAACGAAACCAATCAATGCGGTAGGCCAGATTACTTTAATCTTTTTTGGATTTTTGTAAGATTCAAGCTTCTTTTCTAATTCATCATAATTAAAACTAAAGTCCCCAAGATTAATGTCTACAAAAACGACTTTGCATCCTCTCATTATCCAAGGGCTTACTGACGATGCCCAAGTAGTCGATGGAACGAAAACTATAATATCTTTGGGATTAAGATTAAGGCTTTGAATAAACGTTTCAACCAAGAGATGGTTAGCTGTTGACCCAGAAGAAGCAGCAACGCATTTTGTTTGGATACCAGCAATTTTTTCCCATTTTCTTTCTAGTTCAAGAACTTTTGGCCCAGTGGTCAGTCTATTCTTTTTATTAAGCACGAACAAAGCTGCTTTAACTCTGTCCCAAAAAGTAAAGTTATCAGTTTGTAGAGGGTATTTCATATTTTTTATCTTTAATCCATTCGTAAGTATTTTTTAAACCTTCGTCAAGAGGGGTAATCTGTAAATTTTTTCCATGTTGTTGATAAAAGATTTTTATTTTATCATTTTTAACAATCCTACTATTCGATTGTCCTGAAAAATTAAAATTTATTTTTTTTGTGCAGTTTGTAATATTTTTTATTTTTTCTGTTAAATCAAAAATACTTACTCCTTCGTCTGAAGCCATATTATAATATCCTTCAGCTTGTTTATTAACGAAAAAATCAATAACTCTGCCTAGATCTTTTACATATAAAAAATTTCTAACGTTATTTGCGTTTCCAAAAATATTCGCCTCTTCCTCGTCTTTTTTAAGCATTTTCATAAATAGAGCGGGAACAACATGCGAAAACTGTGGGCTTATGTTATCATGTTCTCCATACATATTTGTAGGAATCAGACAAGCGAATTTAAAATTAGGATTATCTATCTGTAAAGCTTTCGCCGATAGATAAGAAATTTTCTTTGAAATTCCATATCCAAAATTATTTTCTGATGGAAGCCCATTGAAATATTTACCTTCTTCCATTGTAAGTGTTTCATCATAAGCGCAAACACTAGATATTGAAAGGAGATAACAATCAAGATTCAACTCTTTTATTGCTTTGATTAAATTTAATGATATTAAAGTATTTTCATATAGCATTTCTACATTGTGATTTTTATTATAAAGTACTCCTGCGACTTTTGCGGCAAGATTTATAATATTAATTTTTTGATCTTTAAATTTATTTAAATAAGATAAAGTCGATTCGTAATTTTTTAAATCGCATTCGTTTTTTGTTGGGGTCTCTCCTGTCGTCTCAACACTTTTGCCTACGAAGCCATTTTTGCCAAATATTATATTTGTCATTTTTAAATGTTGCTTTTTAAAACTTCAATACATTTTTCTACAAATAAATCAGTGCTTCTCGGTACACTTTGCATCGTTGCATGAAAAACATAATCTCCATAAGTGGTTCCTAGTCCGAACTTATGTCCATTGCCTAAATCCCAAAATGCTGGGACTCCATACTTTTGCTGTTCTTCAGTAGTCGTTTCAATAAAAGAAGACGGGAAAGATAAACACAGGTTGTGTCCTTTTTCTTCGATCATCCACCCAATTTCTTCTGCTACGTCTCCTCTGTGATTACTTTCAAAACTTGGAAATCCTAATTTGGTATATATAGCCGAAGAAATGCCAAAAAATGATAGGCTTGCATACAAATGATTTTTTGTACCATTTACGGCGATATGATTTGATTGTTGCGCTCCTCCAAAGACAGTGTTTCCGTCTTTGATTTTATCAATAATATCACTAACAAAAGTGCTTCTTAAAGGGCATATATCAATATCTAGAATAATAAAATAGTCTATTTTATCAATTAAAGAATTAACTATTTCAGTTATTTTAGGGCCCATTCCGTAGTAATTAAAATTATGATAGAATCTATTTAATGGGATATTTAATTTTGCAAATACTTTTTCTTGGCTATCCATCACGACTTGATGTCTTTTCAGTTCTTCTTGTGATCTTCCGCCGTCGCCATATACAGAAAAAATTAAACATTTTTTATCATCTTGAGTTTTATAAATTGTTATATTTTTTGTTTGGTCTGGATAATTTATATTCATATTTTTATAGATAATTTAAAACGTTTTGCCATTCTCTGTCTTTATTGTAATATTTAACTCTCATACTGCCTTCTTTTTCCCATAGCTCTTCGTCGTATTGCCAATTGGGGGGATAATATTGATGCTGCCAAGATAAATCCGGTACAATCGCATGAGCAAATCCTCCTACTGCCAACATAAGATGATAAGAACCAGTGTCTATCCCTAGATATTTGCCTATAACTGCAAAATAATGCTTTAGATCATAAATAGAAAGGTTATTTATTTCTATGCAGTTCTCTAATTTCATTAAATTTTCTCCTTTGAAAAAATGTAATACTGTGTATTTTTGGCTAAGTTGGTCTACTATAAATTGCCATTTTTCTTTTGCTAGGAGTCGATATTCTGGATACATCTGAAGGGTGTCGTCTTTCTTATATCCTCCACCATATGTGACTAATGCTATTGGATTTTTATAATTAGATAGTTTTTGTTTAGCTTTTTGAATTTCTTCTAGATTTAAATTGACTTTAGGGATTGGAGAAACTTCGTTTTCTATTCCAAATATAGTTAAATAATTTAAGGCTCCGTTCCTCAACGCCTTTGACCGTTCAGGATTGCCGTATTTAGAGAAAAAAATTTCTTGTTTTATTGGGCTGTCTTTAAATTCAATTTTAGCAATTGTTTCATAAACCGAAGAAAGGTCTTTACCGTAATCATTATTAATTATTTCTAAAGTTCCATTCTCAAAATATTTAAAAAGAGGAGTTATCTGCAAGTTGTCTCCTAGTCCTCCTCCTTGAGAACCAATAATTATTTGTTTATCTTTCATTTTATTTAAGAACAATTTCTAAATATTCTTTGTTTTAATAATGCTTAGTTATATAGCGCTTATCTTTAAGTTCCTTCATTTTAAAAATCAAAATTTATATATTCTAGTGTTTTTTTATAGTCTTTCATATCAAAATATTTAGCTCTGATTTTTTCGCCTTTCCATAAACTTTCGTCAACATAATTATATTCCCAGTGCTTATAGATATGAGGTATATCCATTGGGACCATTTCTAGAACTTTACCGCCGACAGCAACCATTAAATAAGGATCGCCAGTATCGCAACTTATTATTTTCCCAATTACATAATAGCAAGCGGCAAGCTGTCTTATATTTAAATTTTTAATATGAACGACATTAGGCAAATTAAAAAAACTTGTCGTCATCGTTTTATAATAATTAGAATCGACTCCAAACTGTAAAAGCGTGTATTTTTTACCAAAATGAGAGATAAAGAACTTGCACATTTCAAAATTAAAAGTTCGTACTTGAGCGAAATAATTTGTTCTGTCCCAAGAGCAGCTATTTGTAGGTACGATGGCTAAAGGGTTAGAGTATTTTTCTAAAAACTTTTTTGCCCATTCAATTTCTTCTTGAGTGACCTTAACAAATGGCAAATAATTAACGTCTTCAATACCGTAATAATCCAAAATAGCTTGAGATATATGAGTCTTGCCTCTCGTAATTGGGGTTGTTTTAATTATTTCTGTTACTTTTTTAATCTGCACATTAGCTAAATTATTAAATACTTGCGCTCTTGAAATGTTAACCTCTTCATCTGCTACTTCGACTTCGATATCTTGAAATTTTTTCATTAACGGAGTCAAAAATAAATTATCCGAGAGATTACCATATCCCGGAGTAATTTTAAATTTTCCGTATTGTTCTATAATTTCTGTATACTTAACATTCATCTAACTTAAGTTTTGTATTTTATAATTTTCTAAATATAGAAGAACTATTCCCGTCTAGTCCTATTTTCCTTGAGCCTTGAGTCTCTTTGATATAGCACCAACCGTCATATTTATTATCCAAAAGGCCTACTTCTTTAATAGCTTTTCTAACATTTATACAGTCATTGCAATGTGGTTGATAATCGCTTCCTTGTTCTAGAAATCCAGAATCATGGAAAATAACATATCCGCCTTTTTTTATTTTCTTTTCTACATTTAAGAAATTGTTTTTTACGCATTCATATCCATGACATCCATCAATAAAGCAAATATCTATTTCTCTAATTAAAAAATTCTTAAGGAATTCATTTGCCTCGCAAATTATGAAGTTCGCATGATTTTGTTTAATTAACTCATCATAATTTATTTTTGGATCTTCTATGGTTATGACGTTTAATTCGTCGCCATATGTCGCATTCCAAACTTTGGCTTCGCTTATGTACGCAGGTTTTATGTCAACGCCTATAAAATATAAGTCAGCTTCATTTTTATTATTTTCTTTGGCGATATCAAAAACGCATTTAAAGGTTTTAGCGTCTGCGATCCCTACTTCAAGATAGGAGAACTGTTGTTTTTTTTCTAAATTAGAAACATATGATGAAATGAGGTTTTCAAAATCATACTCGTTCCCGCCCATTCGAATTCCGTATTCTCTATTTTTCATAAAAAAATATTTTTTAAAGCCTGTATTACTTTTATATTATCTATAGAATTGCAGCAAATATCGTCTAAATAAATTGAGTTTTCGTTTGTGGGCTGTATATTTTTGACGAATTCTTTTCCATAATATTGATTAGAATACAAACCAACACATGGGAATCCATAAGCTGACGCAATCCATCCACACCCAGTGTCTGTATGTATTAACGCCTTACAACTAAGCATATTTTTGATATTAGAAAAATAATCAACGTTTATCTTAACTGCGCCCTTAAGTTGTGGTTCGTCGGGACCGCCAAGTTGAAGGACGTTATATCCAAGTGAAATTATGTCATTTACTATTGTTTGAGCTTTTTCAAAAGAAAGAGTTTTCTCATTGTTTTTTTTATTATAAAATCCAGCGAAAGGAGCGAAAGCGATGAAGTTTTTAAATCCTTTTTCTGTATCAAACCATTTTGTTAAAAAACATTTTGTTGATTTAGGTTTATTAAGTCCGTTCATTAAGCAAACCTCTTCTGTTTGATGAAAAAATTTCCACCAATCGTCTCTTGTATGATTAGGAAGGCCGTGAAAAATTAAATCAAATTTTTGATTTATTAAATATTTTTTATCTTCTTGCGTGGGCCAATCGTCGTATCCTTCATATATATGAATGCTGTCTATATGTGGGTGGTTGAAAAACAACGGAGCGGTGTCTGCGTATTTTTTTGCAATTCCAAGAATTAGGTGTACGTCTTGTAATTGCTCTTTAAGCTGCCTAGCGACGACACTATTCATACATAAATCGCCTCTCTGCCCCAAGTTAAAGCCTATTGCTTTTTTCATTTAGGAATAATTTCTAAATATCCTTCATCTTGATAATGCTTTATGATTTTATATTTATCATTTAATTTTTCCATGAATTCAAGCCCGTATTTTTTAATATGTCCATAACCGGCTTCATCCATGTTTTTACTTTGAAAGGGGCCGCTTTCGTAAATCCTTAAATCATCGCAAAGAATAACATCATTAAAATCTTTTCTTGTATTAAAAATAACTTCTATTTCTTTTTCTAATGGAAGTCTTATATTTAAATTCTTTTCGTCATCATGCTTTGCCAATCCTATATCTGCTCCCGGATAATGGGCATCTAACCAAAACAAAATATTTGTCTTTATTTTAGGTAGTATCTTTTCTAAAATAGAAGGACTATTTCCACACAAAATGCAAACTCTTGGATCTTTTGAAAAATAAGCATTAAGCCTAAAGACTTGCATTTCAATGATTTCGGTAGAAAAAATTTGTTGAAATTTGTGTTTCCTAGCTTCTCCTATTGCTTTTCCTTCGCCAGATCCAGTTTCAAAAAACGTTAACGTATTATATTTTTGTATATAATCTTGTATTTTAAATTTATTTATATTCCCCATATTATTCAAATCTTTCTACTCGTCTTTGGTTGCCATTAACACCGGGGATACCCAAATGCAAAACTTGAAAAGGGCATTCTCTTAAGAGATTGCTTCCAAAATCATTACTATTTTTTTCTGCATGAGGATTATCGTTAAGAGGTGGATTATATATTAGATCTCCCCATTGATTCCTGAAAATCCAATCTCCTTCTCCGGTATCGTAGCATTCTGAATAGGGGGATTCTCCAAGAGATTTAAATACTTCTGACTGTGTATTAAAAATTTGTAAATATCCATACCCATAGCCTCTGAAAACGATGCTATCATTTGGAACCTTTTTAGATTCAATTATTTCTAAAAATAATTTTTTTGTTGGTACGTCTATCCTTCTGGCTCCAAAAAAGCATTCTTCATTAAAATATTGAAACCAAGCTCTAAAATTAGAAGGTAAAACTATATCCGAATCTAAAAGCACGACCCAATCGTTATGTTTTAATTTTTTAAAGACTTCGTTATAGACAGCGCCTCTATTAAATTTTTTATTGTTTTTTGTGAAAAGTTCTGAGAAAATAAGATTTACTCCATGTCTATTAGCGACATCGATAGTTTTATAATCTTCTTTTTTCGTTACTATATGGTATTCATCAAAATGATTTTTATTTAAAGGAATGACATTTTCTAAAAAATCCTCATGATCGGTGGAGACGCAGACACATTCTATTTTCATATTTTTAATTAAAAATTTTATACGCTGTATTGTCTTATATATTTAAAATGGTTTGTTTTCTGAATATCCTTCTAGCCATACGCCCTCATCATTTTTATTTATGTATCTTGCGAAAAGGATAGCAAACATTGATATGTTGTTTAAAACTTTTTTTATTGGCCGTTCTTTTGATTCCACTTCGCTTTCTACATATTTAATTAATCTTTGAATGGCTTTTTCTTTTCTTGAAAAGATTTTAAAAAGAAGTTCTAGTAAATCTGAATGCGAAAGTTGATTACTGTATTGATTAATAAAGGTGTACAAGATGTGTTTTTTAACTATATCTTCATAGTTAATATTAATTTTTTTATTCATGATTAATAATTTCTTTTATATATTGAATCGCAGTTATCTATAGATGTTTTAGAGTAATTATTTTTTTCCATCCACTCTTCAATTTCATAAAGATATGGATTTATATATTGAGCGTTGTCTCCGTGCGTTTCTATATTAATTATTTCTGGCCGACTTTTTAAATATTTTAAAACAAAATACTCTGCCCCTTCCGTGTCTACTCTTAAATAATCAATATCGCCATTATCAAACTCAGATATTTTTTTTACTTGAACTGCAAAGGAATTCAAAGATTGTTCCGTAGAATGTCCTGTTTGTAAAATTGGAGAATTTATGTCTTTAATGAAAGAGCTTGTGTCTTTTTCAAAAAATTCTACTTCTCCGTTAAAATCACCAATTGCCACGTTATGAACAGTAGCATTTTTTTTATCTATGATAGCATTTAAAATATCTTTGTAATATACAGGATGAGGTTCGAACATCACGACCTCCCATTCTGGATTATCCCATAATAAAGCCCCATAAGCAACTCCTAAATGACCGACTCCAATTTCATATAATTTTTTAGCCATACTCTATAATCGTTTTTATTTTGTCATTTGTCAAATATGCCACGTTTTAATTTATGCTTAGTGCTATTTGCTTCCATTTTGAACAACTAAATTAGTTTTATCTATAATTTTTGAGCAAGAAAAGGCCTGTTCCAGTTCTGTCTAGCAATTCTGAATAAAATAAAACTTCAAAATTAAAACTATTTATTGCGTTAAAGGTGTTCTTTTTGGGGAAACTCACGTTACAAAACCAATCGTCTACAATATAAATAAAATATTCATCTAAAAAATCTTTTGCTATTTTTAAATTTAAAAAATGCGCTTGTTCGCGATGGATTCCATCGTAAGAAAAGATGTTTATTTTTTTATCTAATTCTATTTTATCAGTAAAAAAGTTTTTCTCTAGTATTTTTACAGTTGGTTGATTTAATGCAGATATGTTTTTATATAAATTTTCTCTAACGTGTTCTTTTCTATGGGTTGCTGTAAAATCATTTTCTGTGACAAATTCACTAAAATTTTCTACTCCATAAAAATCTCCATTATTTTTAAAGCTTGCGGAGCATATTGTTGACCCAAGATAAGAACCAACTTCCAAATATTTACAACCATCAAAATCACAAACATTATTTAGTAAGTGTCTTTGAAATTGACTGCTCATTCCTTCTTGTTTTAAAACATGCTCATTTAATTTTGATAAATTTAAATTTGCATTATGAACTGAAGAAATGCATTTATTAAACAACTTGTCTCTCATATTTTTAATTGGTGTTCTTTTGTTTGCATTTTTAAAAAGTCTGTCTTTGTGTTTATTTCTTTACCTGCGCGATTAGACCAGACAGGTTGCCAGAATTCATTTTGCTTTATCCTTTGGTCTTTATCTACAGCCCAGTGATGAAAGACATAAGGAATTTGTCCTTCTCTAAGACTTTCTATTGAATTATTAAATTTTAAAGTTTGAACAAGGTTCCCATTAGCGTCTATAAGCTCACAGGTATCGCTTCTATCGGTATCTATTTTACCATCTTGTCTCTTAGCGAAATTAACAATTCCACGATAAAGCCCATCTTTATGCATATACCATTTATACCCAATGTCTTTATAGTGGTAAATGTCTCCACATAGATTAATACTTGGAATTAAAAATGCAGAAACTTCATTCTGAGATAATAAATACTCTCCTACAGTGCGCCATAAATCCTTTTGGTTCAAAGGAAATCTTTCGTCTATATCGCAAGAAATCTTTATATCTCCAGAAGTGTGTTGCAGCGCAAAGTTTTTAATTTTACCATCAAACGCCAGATCAGAGTAGTCGAAAGCGCATTGACAGAGAATGACGTTAGAAATGCCTTTCTCTTCTAGAAACTTACTGACGCTTTCAAATGTGTTATCTTCTGAAGTGTTTATAGCAATAACTACCTCATCCATGAACTGTGAATAATTCAGGATAGAATTTTGCCAATCAAAGCCCATCTTAATGAGATTAAACGCAGAAGTATAAGAAGAAAATTTCATTAAATTCTAAAATATCTATTGCTTTGAATGCTTTTAATTGGCTCGTTTAAGATTTTATTCCTATAAAAATCTTTAAGAATATCTTCTGAATTAATAAACTCTATAAATCTAGAATCATATTTCCCTCCAGAAGTTGCGTATTTAATAAAAGATTCAGTATTAAATTCTAAACCTATAGAATGACAGTACATTCTAAATTGTTTTCTGTTTTCCTCCGCTCTTTGGAAGCCCTCTTGATTATTCTCTCTACCTAGGAGGAGGTGGTTGCTTCTGCCATATACATAATAGTATTTAAAGAAATGGTCAATGTAATAAGATTCGTCTCTTTCGGGATCGTCTTCTCCATCTCTTAGTCTCCAAGTATGTTCTTTTTTATTCTCGTCGAAGAATTGAGATAGGTCTACGGCTTGTGGTCTGGCTCCAACTAAACCCCAATGAGGAGAGCCATGAAAGAACATGTCATCATAGTATTCAAAGGCGAAACCTTTGCCATAGTTATAGATAGACTTGATATTTGATTGTTTAGCTTTTTGAATTAGCTCTTTGATCCCTGCGACCCATTCAGGATTAAATCTTTCTCTAGAATCTCTGAGGACGAACCAGTCGCCAATCTTAAGTGGGCCTTGGCGCAAGAACTCATTCATCTGAAAGTCATGATCATTAGTCCATTTACGATAGATAACTTGACCACAACCTTTTCTTTCTTCTAGAAGTTCTTTAGTTCCATCTGTGGAGCCGCCATCAACGTAAATTAAACCATCAAAAGCCTTGTAACAGTCCCTAGTTAAATCATCTATATTTTTCTTTTGATTTTGTGTGATTCCACAAAGGTAGACTTTCATCCATTCATTATATCAATCCCCAAAGAATCTTTCCAACATAAAAAAGAATTATTTTTATGGCCTTCTGGGATTGTACCGTTAATCCAAGTGTCATTTAAAATAGATTCCCACTCTCCGTCTGTGAGCTTTACATTGGGGAAATCTATCCTTTGCTTGATTGGAGAATCGATAATTACTTCTTTTGTGTCTGTGTGTTGGATGAGCCTTCCGCCGCAAGGGTATTCCCGTATTGAAACCTTGCCGTTATCAGCAAACAACAATGTAGCCACAAAGAATTTTAACTGATTATCTTTATAGAAATTTTGAATTGATTCTTCTGTCCATAACTCGTTTGCATAAGGTCCGGGGCCACCTTTTGAATTGGGAATAGAGTTATAGAACTTTTTGCTAGTTAAGTGCGCTCTTTCAGAATATCTGCCATTGCCTTGATTTCCAGAAAGGTCAACATGAGCAGCAGATTTATTTTGATCTAATGCTTGTTTGTAGCTATTGAACTCTTCAATAGTAAAGTCTCTAACCATGAACTGATCGCATTGTACATAAACTACATAATCATTATCAAGATTAAAGTCATTAAAAAGCTCTCTTGTCCCTAACCCGCAGCCAGAATTTTTTTTCCTTAAGATGAGTTTATCAATTAATCCTTGATTGAAAAAAGAAAAAATGGCAGCGTGGTCTTCGCCGCCATTATTTAGTAAAACTATTTCGTGATTGAACTTAGTAAATTGCTTAATTGATTTTAAACAAAGTTCAGTTTCTTTAGGTCGATTGTAATTTAATACTAAAAAGGAAAGCATTATTTACTTCTTTCAATGATATTATCAAGCTTAACTTCTAGTTTATCAAATCTAGCATTAATGTTCTCTGAGAATTTATTAAGGTCTTCTTTATTGACGTATTCTTTAGGAAGTGCTATTTCGATGCCGTAGATCTTCTTTTCAAGATCTGATACTTTGTTTTCTTGTTTGTCTATCATTTGGAAGTTCCTTTTGAAAATCCAAGCAGCTAAGAAGCTGAGAATAGATAATGCTATATTAAATAAAGTTTGCCAATCCATAGTCGCTCCTGTTGCTGGTGTCATATTAGTTATTAAATATAAGTTTCAATAGCGGTTTTTACATTTTTAAGGCGTTAAGACAAGAAAAGAGCGACTCTCTGAAATAGAAAGTCGCTGTCTTTTAATTGACTGTATTTTTTGCAGTCATCTTGCTTTTTTAATGCTTTAATTTCGTTGGAAAAACCAACAGTAAAGTTCATATAATACTCTACACGCTAGAAGCACCATATGAATAAAAAAGACACAAAAGTTTACAAACTAACTGGCTCGCATTTCCCTCCAGCGCAAGAAGCTTCTTGAGTATGACTTGTCTCGTCTTCATCCTCAATAAGTTTGGTGAAATCAACCTGTGACCATTCTGCCTGAAGCTTATTGAACTTTTCTTCGTCTTCAGGGGTTATGACGGCTTCCATTGGAGCTTGTTGATAAATTTTATCTCCAGAGTAAGGCAGTAATGAAACAGCAGTAAAGTATTCTTGATTCTTGTAAAGGTATTCTGTAACAGTCTTCCATTCGTCATCTTTAACGATAACTGTGCAGCTAACTGAATGATTTAATGGTTTCTTGTTGGCTTCGGTTGTCCCGCAATTTACCCAATTAGTTTGGGTCAACTTAATAAGGTCTAGATGTTCAATGGCATTAAGTCCAGACTTAATCTTGACATTCTCATCTACTTCAATAGGAAATGTAATAACATCATCTACCTTGTTTGCGCTCCAAACGCTCTCTTCGCAAGCGTGTTCGTTAAACATCTTAAAGAACTTATAGACGTTATCTTCCTTGTTGACTTGAATTCGGCGGAAGTATTTGCGAGCGTGATGAGGGTGAATTCCAGAAGCAGCAGACAATACAATTGAGTTGGTTCCTTCTGGCTTAATACAAGTTACTCTAGAGGCTTGATTGACTCCAATCTTCTTAGCCCATTCAATATTAGTATTGACACATACCTTGGCAGCTTCTCTTTGATATTCTGGATTGAAAAGAATGTCTGGATTATCCATCATTCCAGTGATAGAAACCCCAAGCAAGGCTTCTTGTTCAGTTAATTCTTCTGATGTATGGCCAAGATAAGGGAAAGATGTATATGCTGCTTGCAATGTACCTATCAATGAAGCTGCCCAAGAAGCGTTTTTAAAATCTTCTAGAGACTTAACTTTAGCGCCATTAATAGAAGTAAGGTTGCAGAACTGGAACCCACAACGTCCATCTTTAGTGATAGGAATAAACGAGATTTCAAAACAAGGATTTAAAAGCTGATCCTCGTCAACAACATATAGGAATCCCGGCTCACCAAACTCTTTAGTCTTATTAATGAGAGTTTCAAACTCTGCATAAGAAGTCTTGCCGCGAATAATAATTGCTGAATTATTTGACCTAGCTCTCTGGGGGTTGTCAAGGAACCAGTCGCCAGTCTTTGCGTTCATCATGTCCTTGTCTTGAGCATCAAAAATGACACTGCAAGCAGAGCGGCGAATGCCTCCTGACAAGACTGCGTCAGCGCAATGCATTAAAATATCATAGGCATTGACGGTCTTAAGGCGAGTTTGATTGCTGTCTTCAATAATAGTGTCAAGCAAGAGCTTAACCTTGAAATGGCAGTTCTTGAGCCCCTTGTAACCGGGAGCTTTTCCGCCGCCAGTCTTGAGCTTCGCGCCCTTTGGACGAATTTTGCTATAATCGAAAACAATCTTGCGCCCAGAATAAGCAGTATTCTTGAAATAACAATTTAATAGAGCTTCAATAGAGTCGCCCCAACCTTCAATATTATCAGTTACAGTATAAGTGATTACCGCTCCTGTCTTGTCTTTAGCGTTAACGAGATCAGGGAGCCGATTGAGCAGCTTATCAGTGATGCCAAATCCAACACCAGTACCACAAAGAAGAGTATAAAAGGACTCAGCAAAAGAACGAATAGAATCAATATGGCGTACAGCGCAGTTGCCAGTAACCAAGCCGCTTGGGAAAACAAACGATTCATCATCTTCGACAATTAAACACCAAGTTTCTCCAAAAACAGGTTCTCCAATAGAAGAAACAACAAAAGGAGTATTGCTATTTTCTTTATTATTTGGAGCATTAAAAATTCTAAATCTAATTGTTGGAGAAGTCCTAATTCCAAAGTTAGTCTTTTCTCCGCTTAGATCTTCTTCAGATACAATATAAATTCCTGCAATTGGGAAACATGATCTTATAAAATCAATATGTTTTTCACCGCTGGCTTGAATGCTTGAATATCTATTGTCAGTATTATAGTTTCTATTAGAATTTGAGTTTTTAGCAGCATCTGCATCACAATAGCCAGCAACAAATGCTCTAATCATTTCTGGAGAATCAATCTCTGGATTTGGAGCAGTCTTTAAATAAGATCCGGTGTAAGCAAAAAAGTCTCCATTACATGACAAAGGTAAAGACGTATTAAATCCAATCTCTTCGAAACGAGTATGATATTTCTGATCTTTCTTGCAAAGTCGGACCATTGAATAGGAATTATTTTTGCTATTTACTATCGAGCCATCTCCAAAAACATATCCATAGCACCAATATAGCTTTTCCAATGGAGAAGCACTGTCATAATTAAAAGAAGAGAAGATGTCTTCTGCGCCTCTTAGAGCGAGTCCTTCTTCAAGAGAAGAGACAAAGGAGCCGTCTTTAAGAATCCATCGATGGTTTTTAGTAGCGAAAATGGTTTGTTTATTCTTGCACCTAGAAACTGTAACTGGATAAAGAAAATCATCTCCAAAATATTTTACAGTTGCATTTTTCCAATTACCTTTATGAGTTAAAACAATCGTTTTGTCTCCATCAGAAAAGTCAGAAAATTTCTTTACGCCATTAGAGGTAATGAATGATGTATCTTTTGAAAGACAATTAAAAATTCTTCCATTATGCGCTTCAACAGCCTTGCCGCCGAATTGCATACTCCGCATTGAAGGAGTGACTTTCTTTTCTCTAACCAAGTCGAAAGCTTTTGAGATTTCATATTTGTCTTCTTTTGGTAGGTATTTGAATTTCTTCAAGTGCATGGTCTCGACTCTTGTAACAGTCTCGTCCCATGTTTCTCTACGCTTCTTCTTTTCATCGTATTTTGCGTATTTTGTAACGAACGTAAAGTTCGCCATTTCATCTAGGAAGTTAATAGCCTTGCTCATATAGGGATAATAAATTACACTGACAATAAACTGCTTTGGGAAATCAAAAAAAATTAGAGTACGACTCTGTTCGTGTGCTTTGCGCCACGACGTTTCTTGGAATATTCTTTTAGAGACTTCTCTTTAACAGGGTCTACTCCACGTTCTTTTTCTCTCTTTTCAGAAAGATCTTTCGAAGCATCCCACATTTCACCAAGATTATAATTCTTTCTCTTAGTTTTTTCAACAAAATCTTGCTCAGAGTTTGCATCTATCTGAGTATCTACACTTACATTAGGAGATAGGAAAATCCTTTGCCATTTTACCTCGCCTTCGCTGTAGACCTTCTCTGCGTCAATCGAAAGAAAAACTTCTTTGTATTCTTTTGTCTTGGGATTTTGAAAAATGTAAACAGGCATATTAAAAGAGAGACAAAATTTGGTCCGTGGTTTTTTTGACGGTGAACTGCTCCTGAAGCTTCAATCCTTCTTGGTTTATTTTGCTTCGCTTGACTCTGGCGATAGCTTTTTCGCAGCCTTCAATGAAAGCGTCCTCAGACCATTCAAAAATATTTCCTTGATTGAATTCTTGTCCTTCATGGAAAAACATATTGTCATAAGCGGGAGTCTTCCCAGATGCTTGCAACATAACAGAGTTCTTGTCGTTTGCCCAAGCAGTATATGCGTGAGCATTAACAATTACGGAATGCTTGCCGATTGCAACAGATTGGAACTCTGGTAAAGCCCATCCTTCACCGCCAGAAGCTCCAAGGATAACATCTGCTGAATTTAGAAATTCATTGTAAAGATTAGTCTGAGCCATGTGGCCGAAGAAACTAACATTAAAGAATTTCTTTCCTTCCACCGCCATGTTGATCAGCTTGGTGTTATCTTCTTGAGAAATGAAGTTGTTATAAAGAGCGCATTGCAAAGAATAATTACTATTGTTTGCATACTTATTGACCCATGCACGAATAGCTTTTACATGATGTTTGCGCTTTTCAAACTTACCACAGAGATTAAACGTAACCCTTCCGTCATTAAAATACGTTTTGTTTGTGGCTTTAAAATTCTTTGCATCAAAGAACAGGGGCAGATAAGAAGTATTACCTACCCCATGCTCGTTGAATACCTTCACAGAATAAGGAGAGGAAACTAATACCTTGTCATTATTTTTTAAGATATTAATTTCAGCCTGAGTGAGGGCATCAAGTTCGTGGAACGTAAGGAGAAATTGCCTGTCACTATAAGACTCAAGCGAACCATTAATATGCCATAATTTAAAAATTGGATCTTTTCTTGAATGATATCGAAGACCTTTCTTCAAACAAGAATTAAACCAGTTCTTAAAATCTTCCGTAATCTCTTCCTGCCCGAAGTCAGGAGCGCCAATCATAAATAATGACGGCTCCAACTTCAAAGAATAGATCTCTTTAAGAAGCTGAATAGAAACCTGACCAAAGCTGGTCGAATTTACTGGAAGATGTAAGGCAAATTTCATATTAGATCAAATCATCATCTGCGCTAACTTGACTAACTGCGGCCTTTGGAAATGGCTTAACCGTTGCTACGCGAGGGAGAGTCTTTGCTGCTGGAGCGGGTTCAGAAGCAGGAGCGCCTTGAGTTCCAGTGAGGGTTTCATATTGGGCCTTCTCCATAAAGATCTGAAAATCAGGAGAGCCATCGTTCTTCTTCTTGTTATTTGGGAAAACAATAATCTTAACTTCATCAAAGTTATCCTTGATGTCCTTAAGGCGGAATTTCCCGGTTAGATACTCAGAACCACTAGAGCCTTTACGGCTCCAAAGTGCGCCAAGTTCTCGTCGAATTGTATTGCTTTCAGTATTGCTAGTATTAGGAGTAGGAGTAGGCATAATTTATGCAAATAAATACTAGCTCCTCGCGAAGGAAAAGTAAAGACAATTTATACAAAATCTTGCATCTCTTTGCTCTCAATTTTAGTCTTTAAAAATTCAAGAGCTTTTTTGTGCAAAGTGATTGCTGTCTGATATGTGACTCCAAGTTCTTTTGATATATTCTTCCATTTGCGAGAGGACTTGTCTCCGTAATATCTTAACAGGATTATCTTTTCAAGTCTTTTGTCTTTCATTTGACAAAGTAGATTAAAGATATAATCTTTTTTTTCTTCAAAATCATTCGACTGCTGACAGAGATTTGCTGCTAATGTCTTTTGATTTTCATCATCAAGAGAAATTGTCCATTTGTGTTTTGTAATGTTTGTTAAACATTTGTATTTAACATGATTAGCCAGCCAAGTCGAAAACTTACTGTTCTGATTTTCATCAAAATTAAGAGTACATTTATAAATAATGTAATCTTTTTCATTGACAAGATCTTCTGGGCTTATCCCCCTTTCTTGAAGAATTTTATTATACTTCTTAAAGATGTCAAAACAAAGAGGAGAATGCCTTTCTATAAGAGTTTTTAATGATTGGTTGCATTGATGAAGTTTTACCTTTGTTACAAGTTCGTTGTCAGTTGATTCTATCATGTGTATAAAGCTTACCTTTTTTTATAGAAATGTCAAGGGTCTTTTTGACTAAATCTTTTAAATATTTTTCAGGCCATCCATGCCTCCAACAAAGAGAATGATCAGCATTTTTTCTAAGAAAAGGATCATTTCTTCTCTCATCATCGTTTGCAGGAGCGCAAACTGAACCGTCTTCAAAAAATTTTTCAACATAAATTAAAAACCCTTTATTTTCTTCCTTTAACCAGACGACTTCATCGCTAGGATATTCGAAGTGTCTAATATCAGTTACACAAAAAATATCTGACTGTTTAAAATTTTCAGATTTTTTATAAGCTTCGATTTCAGACTGAAGCTTTTCTATCCAATACCTACCTTTAGTATTTTGCCGCATTGTCCTTGCGTGATTTACTAACTCATGTCTTACTTTGTTTTTGTCTTCAGTAGAGCAATTAAAAATATCAACATTGTATTTTTCTAAGATAAAAGAGAACAAGTCTTTTTTTAAAGAATCTGCCAAAGAAAATCTAACTACGTTTACTCCAAAGTCTTCTAAGCAAATTTCTTTTAGTAATTTATAGTAAGTATCCTTACCGACAGTAGCAACACCTGCAATACCTAGAAACTGGTTAGACATAGTAAAATATAGTATTTAAGAAAGGCTGGTTTGTAAAAGGAACTGCCAGCTTTATGATTTTTCTTTGAGTTAAAATAGGAAAGGCTTGTCATCTCTAAATTAAAATAGAGATTTCAAAATAATCAAGAGTTACCCATTTCAATCCTTCGCAGTCTGTTTATCAGATTTTCGGCCCTCTCAAGAGAGCCTAGCTAATGACTAACTCTTTGTTTAAGTTCTTTACCTTTGCGGGTGGGATTTCTCTTAGGACGGAACTGCCAGCTTTTTCTTTTGAGAAAAATGAGGTTTCAGCTTTTTCAAAGTCTTCTCCTTGCGGAACGTCGCCTTTTCCCGAAATGGCGTTGGATTTCTTAGATCCAGTTGACTAGGGTCTTTTTACGGGCCTGATGTCTCTGATGCGTTTGAACTGGGATGTCCCCAGTAGGCTGTTCACCCAGATAAAGAACTACCTCATCCTAGTCATGAGGTCTTGGTTTTGTCAAAAGTTTTTTCGCGCAAGTCGTTGAAAATTACCAGAAGGTTCTTGATGTCCTTCTCGCTGATCGAAATTGGGTTGCATCTTTCAGATTCATTTTCAATCAGAGAGCAGTAAGAATTGATTACTTCCGAGATGACAAAAGAAGTTTTGGGAGAGATGGTCACGCTTTGTTCGTATGCGTCAAACTTCTTAGAGAGAATCCAATAATTATTATTTTTAAAACTAGCCTTTTTTACGATCCCGTTCTTCTCAAATTCCTCAAGCGCACACAACACGCAAGCCCTTTCAGATTCTGGGTTTTCTGAAATGGTAAGCAGTTTAGTGAAATCGTTCTCACAGAAACTATCATTCTGAAAGTACCATTGATATAATTTTGTAGACGCATCTGAAATTGTCATATTTAATAATAGAAGAATGCCAGAAAAAGCTCCAAATAAACTTGACTTTTCTTTGCCGATTTGCGACAATATTATCCATGAGACTTTCTTGGCACGAATATGGTTGCATGATGGCCCTTGCTGCTTCGTCTAGAAGCGAAGACCCTCACACCAAAGTCGGAGCTTGCATTCTAAATAAAGAGGGAAGGGTCATTTCAACCGGCTACAACGGATTGAAAAAAGGGTTCGCTGTCAAAGAGTGGATGAAGAAGGAAGAGAATCGTCCGAAGAAGCGAGAAATAATGATTCATGCGGAGACTAACGCCTTGTCATTGATAAGGAAAGGAGAGGCAGAGAGCATATGCTTGACAATTTCTCCTTGCTTTGCTTGCGCCAAGGACATAGTTGCTCATGAGATCCAAAGAGTATTCTATATCAAAGAATACGAGCAATGCAATAAATTCAAAGAAGTATTTGATTTTTATAAAATTCATTACCAAGAGCTAAAAGAAGAAAACATCTCCAAGATCAAATCTCATTTACAATCATGGCTATAGAATCAATAGTTCCTGTTAAATTCGTAAAGCTGAATAATCTAGCGATTACTCCAACTCGCCAAAAGACTGGAGACGCAGGTTATGACCTCTACGCGACTGAAAACGTTAGGGTTAAACCGATGAGTCGCGCTCTCGTTAGCACTGGTCTTTCAATCGAAGTGCCCGAAGGATACTACGCGAGAATTGCTCCTCGTAGTGGTCTAGCAGTTAAGAATGGCATTGATGTCCTTGCTGGAGTTGTAGATTCTAGTTATCGTGGAGAAGTTAAAGTCGTCTTAATGAATTTGAGTATTGATCTCGCAAGCATGATGGGACTTACTCCAAATATTGCTGGTTCAAATTTTGATTTTAATATTAAAGCTGGAGATCGAATTGCTCAGTTAATTATTGAAAAGTATCACGCTATTGATTGGCAGCAAGTTGAATCCTTGTCTACAACCGAAAGAACGGGCGGATTTGGAAGCACGGGCGTGTAACTCTGTCACTGTGACAGCCAATTTTGTCTCAGAATGTCTCAAATAAGCAGTAAAAAGGCGGGTTTTAAGGTTGGCATGATTCTTGCTAAAGGAAACTGTTTATGATATACTATATTCAAACAAATGATGGGAAAACTCAAAAACTAGATCTTTATAATAAAGACTCTTTCATCTTAGATAAGATGAGTGGAGAATATGTTTCCGAAATCGAAGTACCCGGTTTTGCGAAAGAAGATCTAGATATTACCGTTAAGAGAGAAAATGAAATTGGTGATTTGGTTGCTATTAAAGCGTCCAATGGAAAAAGAAAAGCTGAAGCCTCGCTGTGGATTCCTACCGCAGCGGACGCTTCTCTTTTGAAAGCCTCCGCTGAGAATGGACTGCTTACGCTATCTGTTCCTGTAAAAGGAGCTTACCAACCGAAGAAAGTAAAAGTAACTTAAGTTACTCCCCGCCTACGGGCGGGGTTTTGTTTTTATGGCTTATTTAACTACATCAATACCAACTCAAACAGCATATTTAGATACCTCGTTCCTTAACGACTCACTGCCAAGAACAACTGGAGAATGGATTCCTGTAGAAATATTCTCAGTGGTTTCAATTTCTAGAAGATGCTTGCTATTTAATGTAATGAGTGAATTCGGGGCGCAGTTTGCTAGAGTTCCAATTCATTACTTATCAAAGACTTTTGAGCCTCAAACAAATTTTGAGTTGCATTGGATTCAACTTTGGGATTGTTTTAGTTATTATTTTTCAGTACACCGATTTGATTATCTTAAAAACGCTTCAGCTTATATGCTGCTTAAAGATAAAAGCAAACATGTAGCTAAGTACGCTTTTACGATTGATTGGTGCAATGGAGAGGATTATAATTTAGGATACTCTGAAATCTCAAGCGGGCACAAGTGCGCTCATATTTTTTGGGGTGAAGGCGGGCAGATGTTCGCTCAACCAAACAATAGAATAGTCTGGCGCGATTCAGGAGCTTTCATTGGATCATCGTTACCTCCAGAGTCAAAAACATGGAGACCTTTCAGCCAAGAATTCTCTTGCGAAGGGCTAGCTCACAAGTGGACTGCTGGCGATGAAGAGCTTATGCATTATGAGTTCAAGGTTGAGCCAGAACTAGCCAAATAAACATGATAAAATAGAATGTGTAATATAATATATAGCTGAGATGACTGCTGAAGAAAATAAGATTTTTGAAGATGCTCTTTTACTTCAGGAAACTACTGCTTGGTGGATTAATAAGACCGCTGAAGTTCTCGATGAAATAGATAGAATTGAACGAAAAGGATTTTCTTTAGCAAGAGAAAAAAAGTTGGAATCTCTTTATAAAAATCTTGAAGTCTTTTTGGCTAGAAAAAGGATAGAGGAAGACAAGATTACCGAAATTTTGTCTAGGATTGATAAAATAAAGGATAAAAAATGCCAAAACTAAAAAGAGAAAAATTCTACATGATAATCTCAAACAAAAACAATTACACATATGGAGCTTTTCCATATACTAAAGAAGGGAAGATAGCAGCTAAAGATTACATTCAAGAAAAATCAAACAAAAATTTACAGTTAAAAATTAAAATCAAATAATATGCCCGTACCAAACAAACGCAAGAACGAAGACGCAAAGAAATTCATGGAGCGTTGCATGAGCGAAGTTCCAAAGAACGAATTTCCAAACCCAAAGCAGCGTGTCGCCGTCTGCCTAAATCAAGAAAAGAAGAAGCCGAAGAAGTGATTATTTTATGAAGTTAGTTATTTGTATGCCCGGAAACAGTTTTTCCGGGTCTTTTTTTGACTCATTCATTGAATTTTACCATTGGTGCCTCCACAATGGAATTACCGTCTTCCTGTCAAGGAAAGAATCATGTAATATTTACTATGTTAGGAACATGTGCGTCGGCGGCAACGTCCAAGCTGGCAAGCAGCAAAAGCCTTGGGGCGGAAAGCTCGATTATGATTACATGTTATGGATAGACTCTGATATCATCTTCAAACCTGAAGACTTTATTAAACTTCTTCAGATGGAGGTTGATATTGCGTCTGGATTATACTTAATGGCAGACGGCTCAAGAGAACCCAAAAAGTTTGCGACTGTTGTGGATTGGGACGAAAAGTTTTTTGAAAAAAATGGTTACTTTAAGTTCGTTGAGAGAGAAGATATAGTAGGCGAAACAAAACCCTTCGTAGCTGACTACACTGGTTTTGGTTTTATACTAATTAAGAAAGGCGTATTTGAGAGTTTGGATTATCCTTGGTTCCAGCCGATCTTCTTTAATATTGGTAACGCTCACGACTTCTGCATGGAAGACGTTGGCTTCTGTTTAAAAGCAAAAGAAAAAGGTCATAAAGTATGGATAAATCCACAAGTAATAGTAAAGCACGAAAAGAAGATCCTTCTGAGTACATGAGAGGCCTAAAGGTTGATCGACTTTGCTTAGTAGAGAAATTCTTTAACACAAAACTGGAACTGTTGGTCGAAATTTGGAAAGGCGAAACAGAAGATCAGTATTTTACTCTTGATTTTGCTTATAATTATACTTCTTGCGCTGTCATGGGCTCCATAAGTGACAGAGAATCTACTCTAGGGGACTACAAAGAAGTTCTTTGGGCGAAAGATGAATTATTTGATATAATGGCTTTAGAAAAGTATCTTAAATGGGACACCTCAGAAGCAATAATTGAAGACCTATCTGAAAGAACATGAATGTAAAGCTAGAAAATTATCTTTGTAAACGTTTCTCTCCGTTTTTCGAAGGCAAAGGCCACTCGTTTGACTGTTCTGACGGCTGGTTTTTTATATTAAATTGGGCGTTTTTGAGAGTTGAACGTTCTTTAAAATACATAAATGAAGAGAAGGCTCCAGAAGACAAGGACTCTTTCATCGTTTTGCAAACCAAAGAAAAGTTTGGGACTCTTCGCCTCTACTACGCAGGGACACGCAGCGAAGAAATTCGCACCATTGTCAACAACGCAGAGTCTTTGAGTGGTTTTGTTTGCGAAGAGACCGGAGTTTTTAACGAAACTGTAGGGAGCAATTCCAAGGGGTGGATTAAAACTCTTGCTAAAGATCAAGCCGGTTTTAATACTGGATGGACTAGTCAATATGATGATGATTTACTAGCCATCTTAGAAGAAATAAAATTAACCAAATGACTGAAAAAGAAGCCAAGCAGCAATGCTTAATGATTAAGAAAACTTCTATTTGGCTAAAGAAGGAAATCGCAGCGACGATGAAACTCGTCAGAGAGTCTAAAAGCGGGGAAGAAACTCTTCTTCATTTAAATCATCTCATTTGTTTGAAGAACAAGGCTGGAGCAGAGGTCAGCCGAATCGACAAGCTAATGGAGAGGATGGGAGAAGAAGATTCTGAATTTTGACCTTGTTTTTCCCTTGGAGCCAGCTAAAGTGAGGGCGTGATAAATTATGGACTTTGCTGCATTTCCCTTGTTTTGTCCGAAAAAGGGGAGAAATTCCAAACGCTGACCTACACAAGATTCAAGGCCCTTGGCAGAGAGGAAGGGATGAAAGTCCTCTCTAACAGAATACTAAATAATTTCAATGTTACTCTTAAAACGATTTCTCATTGCGCTCAAAGCGGAATTGGATCTTACAGACTTTCTAGCGAGATTACTCCTCTTCTCAGTCATCCTGACCTTGATATTGATCTCACTGAACTTGACCATGCGAAAGAAATTTTTGACATCATTGATGAGACTAAGAAAGAGATAAAAAGATCAGGCTTAAGGATATCTTCCCATCCTCCTGAGTTCGTTAGCTTTACTTCCCAGAAAGAACAAGTCATCAACAACTCAATTAGAGACCTAGATGAACACGCTATGCTCTTCGATCTCTATGACTGTCCTAAAGATTATCGTTCGCCTTTAAACATTCACATTAGACAAGATGGCGACCCAGAAGAATTGTCTCAAAGATTTATGTCGGTTTACAATCGCCTCAAGCCAAACGTAAAAGATAGACTGGTGCTTGAAGTTAACGACAACAAGAATGGCACTTGGTCAGTCAAGAACTTAATTAAGTATTTTTATGAGCGTCACGGTATTCCTGTAACCTTTGACTCCTTGCACCAATCTCTCTTGCATGGTGATCAATCTGACGAAGAAGCTTTCAATGACGCTTACCGCACTTGGCCCACCAAGCCTCTGTTCCATTATTCTGAAGGAGTAGATGGCACTCGCAAACACGCAGACATGCCAATAAATCATCCAAAAAACTTTGGACAAGTTGTTGACTTTGACATAGAATTGAAGAGTAAAGATTTAGCGATCTTTAAATTACAGCAAATTGCCGCGCAAGCATAGTCGGCGATGCAGGGGTTTTGTAAACCTCAGAGTACGGTTCGATTCCGTAGCGTGGCTCCAATTTCAAATGACAATTTCAAGCACAGATAAGAAAATATTAATCATTTCAGATATCCACAACAACGTGGATAAACTGGATAAAATTATCAAAGCAGAGGGCGCAGATATTAATCTCGTTCTTGGCGATTGGTTTGATAGTTTTGAATATGACGAAACTCATCATTATGCAAAAACTGCTGAGTATTTAATACGCTATTTATCTTCTTCAAATAATCATACATTGTTTGGGAATCATGATCTACATTATCTTGTTTACAACACTTATACAATGTGCGGTGGGTACGAACATAGAAAATACAATGCTATATCTGAAGCATTTGGAGAAAATCGTTTTAGTATTTGTAAAAAATTTAATTGGTTTGCATGGGTAGACGGTTACCTATGTACTCATGCGGGTCTTTGTCCTGATTTTATCGATCCAACAGCAAAAGACATTTCTGACATTAATCTTTTTCTAATTAAAGAAAGAGAACGAGCAAATGTTAAATTAATTAGTGGCGATAACCATTGGTTTTATGCTGCTGGCAGAGCTAGAGGAGGCCATTATCATAAAGGAGGAATCGTTTGGCTAGACTTTGATAAGGAGTTCGCTCCTGTTGAAGGACTTAATCAGATTGTTGGGCATACACCTCGTAGACAGGGAGGAGTTGCAAAGTACGCAAAGACTGAAAACTATTGTATTGACACTCATTTAAATCAATGGTTGACTTTCACTAATGACAAGATTGAGGTTAAATCTTATAAAGATCTATGAATAATTATTATTTGTTTCTCGATGATATCCGTTTCCCAAGCGACGTTACTTGGGTAAATATTCCTAATTATGAATGGATAATTGCCCGTGACTTTTTTCAATTTAGGGATATAATAAAGATAAAGGGGATTCCATCTTTTGTCTGTTATGATCATGACCTTGGGGCGCAACATTATCGTGATCTTAAAATAATCCTAGAAACCAATAAAATTGACTATGCTAAGTATAAAGAAAAAACTGGCTACGATTGCGCTAAGTATTTGGTTGAGGTTTGTCAAGATCAAAAAGTCTCTCACCCAGCATACGAAGTCCATTCTATGAATCCAGTAGGCGCTGAAAACATTAAAAAATATATAGACAACTACAATGCAAAAGGAATTTGATTTCAGGACACCAGAAGAAGTCGCTGAACATAAAAAGATAGCCGAAGAAAACGAAAAAGCTTTTGATCTTATGTTTAATTCTGATGAACCAGTTTATAATAAGTATGTAGATTTTTTGCTTGACCTTATCCCTTTTAGGCTGGGGTGGAAAGCTAGGTATTGGCCTAGTGGAATTCGCTGGTGGGCGAAATGCAAGTATCAGAAGATTCGTTATGGAGTCTCTGACGATGATGTGTATTGTTTAGGATATAATATTGCTCTTTTCATCTTGCCTCGACTTAAATATTTTAAGAAGAAGGGTAAAACTGGAATCTCTTGTTGTTTCCTGCCAGACAACTTCCATCTGCTTGAAGGCGAACAGCAGACAGCCGCTGAAGAAAAAGGCGTAAAAGAAATGAATTTCGCGATTGATGAAATGATTTTTGCTTTTGAGTATATTATTGATGGAGATAAGTTTTGCGAATTGCCAGAGAGTCTTTCTTTTAAAGCAAAAGGTCTTAATCTCAACTCCGAAAAGACTATTGAAGAAAAACAAGCTTGGGGAGAGTACATGGAAAAGGCCAATAAGCTTAATGAAAGAAAAGAAAACGGCTTAATGCTTTTCGCGAAGTATTATGACATTCTTTGGATATAATGAAATTATTTTTAGGAATTTTATTGCTTAGTATAGTTTATGTAATTGGGTGGTATCAAATTCATGGGCAATTTATATCAGAATGGTTTAATAAATACCAATACTATTTGATATGGATAAGCGTCCCCACTACATTAATAACTATTAAAGCTATTAAATTAATTAATGAATATTTCAATGGTTTAATTTGGCCTAATCGAATCCTTACTTTTGGGATAGGGATTATACTATTTACGATTTTAACTTCTTTTCATTTTAACGAAAAGATAAATGCAAAAACTTTAACCTTATTATTACTCTGCGGTATAGTAGTAGCAATTCAAGCGCTTTGGATATGAAATTTACAACTCAACAACGAGAACTAATTAAAGACACTCGCAATAAAATAAATAAACTAAAAATTGAGCAAAATGATTTATATAGCAATTTGCTTTCTCAATTAGATATGTCTGAAAGGGCAGAAGATTGGATTTTTGATTATGTTTACAACAATTACGGGACCATAAAGAAAATAGAATCTTTTCTTAAGTAATATGTCAAAACTGCATTTTGTGCCCAAAGGTTGGGGATATGAGAAGTGGATTGTTAATAATGAAAAGTATTGCGGTAAAATTCTTTTCGTCGTTAAAGATCGCAAGTGTAGTCTTCATTACCACAAGATTAAAGATGAAACTTTCTACATCCAAAGCGGAAAAATTGTCTTACATTACGGCATGGACGAAAAAACTGCAAGGAACTACTGGACTACTTTGGGTCGAGGTGATACCTTCCATATCCCAGTAGGGATGATCCATCAATTCTCTGCCCTAAAAGATAGTGAAATTATTGAAATCAGCACCCAGCACTTCGACGAAGACAGTTACAGAATCGAAAAAGGAGACTAAATTCTTGCAAAACAAAAAACTCTTAAATGAACTGGCGCAAAGTATCAAAAATGTTGATGCCAGCGAACAACCAAATCGTATAGTTAAAAATATTGATAAGATTATTCAGAGCTATTATACTAAATTTTACGACACCGTTGACGGCAGGAAACAGATAACTCAACAAAAGAATGGACACTGCTGCTAAGGTCTCAACCCCTTGCATCAGACTTTGTAAATTAAAAGATGGTTTTTGTACAGGATGCGGAAGGTCTTGGCAGCAAATCGCTGACTGGACCCAGTATTCTGAGAAAACTAGACTAGAAATAATGGCCTCTCTGTTGATAAACGAAAAACATGAACGGAAAAGGAAGTAAACCTAGAAATTGTTTTAGCAAACGATTCAAAACCAATTATGATGAAATTAGCTGGAATAAGCCAGCGCATCATGAACAGACCAATAAACATCATAGAACTCAAAGAAAAAGAACTTCCAAAGTATCACCAACCAAAAATGGGTGACAACTTTCAAGCAGGAGACCTCCTACATCTAGTCGAAAACGAATATGTAGTAATCTCCAAAGAAAGCAATCTCTTAAAGCAGATAATTACTAAATATAACAAAGTATACAGAAAAAATGGAAAAAGATAAAGACGGTTATCTCTTGGTCCCAAAAGAATTCACTTATAAACACTACCTATTTAAGTTCATAAATGAGCTTGAAGGAGGCTGGATGATTTATGAGAAAATGAAAGAAGCTACTAAAACCAAAAAGTATGAATTAGTTAAGCCTAAGAGGCAAGATCAGTTTGTGCTTCATGGCAATATTATTGAGGCTAAGTGGGTCTATCCTCACAGTAATTCTTTTGGCAGGATTGGTTTTGACTGCATTTCTCTGGATGTCGCCATTAACAGGCATAAAGAAATGTTAGCCGACAAGCAAGAACAAGTCGAGACTACTCAAGTGGAGTTAAAGATTCCAAATGGAGAATTCTCCATGAAGGATCTACTTGTTACAAATAAAATTCCTTATCATAAACTTTATCTTAAAGTTAAAGAAATGGTCATCGGCAATACTATTAAAAAAGTGGGTGAAAAGAAAAATAGTAGAGGAAAACCTAGCAATATTTTTAAATTAGTGTAATAAATAATCTATGGAAGAATACATGGGAAATATTAAACTATTCGCAGGAACTTTTTGTCCAAAAGACTATATGTACTGCGATGGTCAAACTTTATCAATTCAGCAATACACTGCATTGTTTTCTATTGTAGGCACTCAATATGGAGGAGATGGAAGAATTACATTCTGCCTTCCTAATTTAAATAAAACCCCGATAGTAGAGGGAACAAATTTAAAATATATAATTTGTACCGAAGGCTTATACCCTACTAGACCAGATTAAAAAACACTCACGCCGCCGAAAGGCGGCTTTTTTGTGTAATCATAGGCATGAAGAAGCTTCTGTTCCTGCCTTTCATCCTGTTAATACTAACTGGATGCTTCTCTACAATTAAGCCTTCTAAGCAGATAGATGACAATCAAAAGATCATTGCCAAAGAAGAGAAGAAAGTAGATAACACTCTTGTAGATATAGAAAAGAACGACAAAGGCAAAAAAATTCAAACCTCTGCGTTGGCGCAAGGTATCCAATACTCTCTTAATCAAGTAACCAATCCGCCAATTCAAGTTGATACGGCGAAGTCTTTAAACGAAAGAGTAGTTTCTATTGTTGGCTCGCCTCATATAGACGAGATAAATAGAATCAAAGCAACAGTCGATTTATTAAATTCCGCAGTAGAAGAAGAACGTAAGAAAGGGCAAGAATTACTCCTTAAAAGAGACGAGCTAATTAATAAATTACAAAAAGAAAAAGTAGAGTTAAACGAACAATACGATGATCAACTTTGGGAATTGACCGACAAATCTAAAGAGGTCGCCAAAGAAGCAGATCAAAATAAAGCAGTGTTAGATTCAATGAGCGGGATGTTCGGCCTTAATGCTGTATTTTGGGGATTAAAAAAGTTTTTCATGAGTGCAATCACAATTATTATTGTTTTTGGAGTTATTTTTCTTGTGTTGAGAGTCCTCGCTATGGTAAACCCAGTTGCTGCCGCTGCATTTTCTATCTTTGATATGATTGGATCTGCATTTGTCGCTTTAATAAAAGTGTTGACTCCCAAAGCTTTTGATATTGCAAAGTTCACTCATAAAGATAATGTTGACGAATACAAATCTCCCTTAGTTAAAATTGTTGATGTCATCCAAGAATTCAAAGTCAAGCAAAAAGAAACGCCAAACAAAGTTTATTCTTTAAATCAAATTTTAGATAAATTTGAAAAAGACTTAGACAAACAAGAAAAAGATCTAATAGACGAGCTTTTGAAAGAATTAAAGTGGACCAAGTAAAAAAAAGTTGACAACTCCTAATTTTGCCCGATAATATTTCAAATATATGGAAAACTCTCTAAAACTAGTCCAGCAGTTGATCGAAGCCAGTTATGAGAAAGATCGTCAAGATAAGATTAACGACCCTTCTAAGATTGGAGAATCATTTTTTACTCATTATTTGAAATTACTTAAGCAGTGCATCGAAGAAGACTATGTCAAAATCAAAAAAGATTGATAACGAATACTCTAAAGCTTGGGACGAACTTTACAAAGAGCTTCCCAAATGGAAGAAAGACATGATCGACGAGATGAAAATCTCTAAGAAAGAAGACGCTTTTTACGTTTCCTTCATAAAAGAAGTCATAAAAAAAGCAGAGAATAAAAGTTTGTGAAAATGGCGAATTTGGAAAAGTGCATTAGCCTCACCAAGGCTTTGCACGAACTTGATTCTGACTTGAAATGCCAACACTTTTCATTCATCTTTCATAAGAATCGTATAATTACTATTGGCAAGAACTCTAAAAAAAGCAATCCTACCAATCGCAGAAACCCCAAAACAGGCACTAACGGAGAGCAAATATCAGACAAATATACTTGCTCCGAGTTGAATGCTTTCATAAAGTTCAAGAATCTCACTAACATTGACTTCTCTAAGACAAATTTAGTAACCACAAGGATAGACCGAAACGGAGAGATTAGAAATTCTAAGCCTTGTACTTCTTGTCAAAATCTGATTAAATTTTTAAATCCCAAGAAAATATTTTACTCCATTGATTCAAACGGAGAGAATACATTCGAAGAGTATAAATAAGTTATGTTCGCCATTGAAAATCTAACCTGTCTAAAATTAAATAAAAACTGGATGGGCATTGGAACTGAAGGCATTGAAACCGCTATCAGCAAAGTATTCAAAGGCACATACTCTGCTATGGATGTTAATTATCCTTTAGTGGATGGAGAATATGATTTTGAAAGCCCAGATTACAGGCCAGTTTCGTGGGAAGTTTGGGAGACTTTGCCAGTTCGGTCTTTCGATTATTCAATCTCCTCTCCTTATCAGACGTTTCGAATTCCCACAGTCGTTATCAGCAAGAACTTCTCGAAAGTTCCAATCTACCATACTAAATTAACCAAAAGAGCAATCCTTGAAAGAGACAACTGGACCTGCCAGTATACAGGCCGAAGATTGTCGAAGGACGAGGCAAATATAGATCACCTGATACCTGTCTCAAGGAACGGCAAGAACACTTGGGAAAACATGGTAGCTTGCGATATCAAAATCAATAGTTTAAAATCTAATAAAACTCTTGAAGAATTTGAAATGGCGTTAATTAAAAAACCCAAGAAACCCAATTCTCATCCATTTATCATTAATATAGAGAGCAAGCACAGAGATTGGCAGTGGTTCCTTTACTAATATGTTACAAAAAATTCAACAATCGATTCAAGAAGCTCAAAGCAGAGGATACAAACTCGGCGAGTATTTTAATGCTGTAATTATTCCTTCTCATCTTCTTGAAGAATTTGAGAAAGACTTGGAGGCTCATTTAGTAAACAATACTAATGATAGCAGGACCACGGTCTTTGGTTTGGAGGTCTTGATCTGCGGGAAAAACGAGCAGATAAGATTTGGAAAGATTTTCTAAATCTATCCCTTGACCTTTCGGAACTCTTGATCTAGTCTGTCCGCCGATGAGTGAACTCTTGAAGACCAGAGGCCGTCCTACTGGCGGCAAAAACCTTGTATTCGTTAGCATTTTGCAGCTTCGCGAGAAGATGACCGATGCTGCGAAGATCCCAATCAGCGTCAAGTTCGCCAAACAGGTGAACCTGATCGACGAGGGAGAAAACCCACATCAAACCACAACTCCTCCCAAGCAGGAGAATCCTGCAAAGCCAGTCGTTTCTTTCTCAATCTCAGAAGAATTTTAATATGAACAATCGTTTTGATTCAATCATTGGTCAGGAAGCAGTTAAGAATAAGTTAGATTTTTATCTTGATATTTACGACAAGAGTCAGATTTCCCCTAATTTCCTTTTTGTCGCTCCGCGAGGATCTGGCAAGACTACAATTGCAAAGCAGTATGCAAGAAACCTACTTAAGGCAGATAAGTCTAAGTGCAAGCCTCTTATTGAGATTAACTGTGCAACTATTGGTTCATCCGAAAGTTTCTTTAATGATATTTATGTTCCTGCGATAGCGAACAAGGAAGTCACTATCCTTTTTGATGAAGCTAGTGAACTTCCCAAGACTCTTCAGATTAATTTCTTGAGTCTCTTTAATCCTAATCCGGTTAATAAGAATACACTCAATCTTCCTGACTATTCTGTTGATTTTGACTTCTCTGTCCAAAGCTTCTTATTCTGCACAACTGAGCCTCAGTTAATTTTCCATGCTCTCCTTGATCGTCTTGAAAGAGTTGAACTTCAAGAGTATTCTCACAATGACCTGTCTCAAATAATAAAGAGAAGCGTGAATTGTGTTTTTGATGAAGACTCTTTACATGATATCTCTTCTTGTCTCAGAGGCAACGCTCGACAGGCGCAAGTCATGGCTAACAAGATTGATTCTTATCTCAAAACCAAGCAAGAAAGAATCTTTACTAATGAAGACTGGCAGCTTCTAAAAGATAAGCTTACTATCTTGCCTCTGGGGCTGAATCAAATTGAATTGAGAATCTTGCAAACTCTTAAAATCAAACCAGAAATGACTCTCACCAATCTCTCTGCGATTATTGGAATGACTCGTTCCAGTTTGCAGAAAGATTTTGAAACTTGGTTATTGAGAAATAATCTGATACAAATTGCAGAAAAGGGTAGAATGCTTACAGGTAAAGGCCAAGATTACCTGAAGCGTTATGAAGAAAAAGAAGCAGAATCAAATCAACCTTTTTGACTTTTGTAAAGTATTAGATACTGATTACGCTGAATATGGGGGGAAAATAACAAGGGCAGATGGCAATTATCTTTACCTTGATTGCAGTGTCGGCTGCAAGCATTTTATTCCCCTGTATGACAAAGTAAGTAAAGACTTAAATTTAGACTATGGAGTCTGCACTAATCTTCGCAGCAAGAGGTGCGGACTCCTTACTTTTGAGCATCAAGCAGGGTTTGGTTGTTTTGAGATGGAAGGGTACGAATAAACTTTTGATAAAGCTTGATCCCTCGCATAAAATAAGGTGTTATGAAAAGAATTCTAACGTTATTGTCGTTGATCGTCTCACTATTCGCAACTAAGGCTTCTGCCGAAAATCTAAAAGCGAGTACAGAGGCTGGTTATACCACCCACTACATGGTAAATGGCCTTGCTCGTACTGACGCACAGGCTTTTGCTGGAGTGAACCTAGGCACAACTTATCACACGATTGATGCCTATCTCGGAGGTACGATTATTCCTACTTCTAATGGACTAGATGAATCTCACTGGATGGCTGGCCTTGGCAGGGGATTTAAGCTGATTGAGGGGCTCACTCTCCGCGCTGACGCTCAAGCGTTTCGCCACCAGACCGCGATTCCAAATGCTCCAAATTCAACTGAAGTTGCCGCAATCGTAGCCTTAGAGAATGTCGTTGTCACTCCTTATCTCAAGGGTAGCTACGATCTCAACCTTGAGCAGAGCGGTTACATCGTCGGCTTGAAGCGTCCTACTGATGCATTCGGTTGGTTTACAATTACTCCTGTTCTTGAGTACGGCAAGTTCTCTGATTACGAGACTGTTTCTGCAAAGGTTGGCGTGTCAAGAGTATTTTTCAATCATCTTGAGCCTTTTGCCGAAGTTGGTTATTATGACAACAATTTCAGCGTAAAGAATTATAACTTTGCTGTCAAGGAGCTAAATGGCGCTGTGATGGCAATGGGCGGGATTAGATGGAATTTCTGAAATAGGAACAAAGGTTTGCGGTCAACCTTAAAACCGCTTTATTGGGATATTAGTTTGTTGGTAAAACGTTTTTAATGCGAGTATAGCTTAATGGTAAAGCGCGATTTTTCCAAATTCGACATGGATGTTCGATTCAACCTACTCGCTCCCTAATTTTTATGATAGAAAAAATAAATGCCTTCTTATTTCGTGGCAAAGTAGACGAAAATAACACAAAGATCTGCGTTTGTCTACGAAAAGATGGCACATGGGATGAAACCTCCACGTTTTACATCTCTGGTGAATTTAAAGACGCTGAAGATTATTTGAGTGAAAAGTATTTTAATGTAATGTTCGCCAATTACGAAGAGAATTCAGAGGGAGATTTCACGATAGAGCAATTTAATCTCTTGACTTTAGAAGACAAGGGCAAGACAGTAGAAGGTCTTTACCTTCAGAAGAACTTTTTCTCGACAGTCGAAGACGGTTACCAAAAATTACTAACAATTAATAATTGACATGGCCCACTTAATCAAGCTCCACTTGCTCGACCTTACTCACGACAACAAAAAAGATTATATTCCTGCTCTCATTAACTTGGACGCAGTGGTCTCCATTGAGCCCAGCAAGGTCCATAGCATAATCTATACCAAGAGCAACTCTCAAGGCATAAGAGTCAAAGAAAGCCTTGACCAGATACTTGCCTTGTCGGAGAAATAAATTTTCGAAAATCCCTTGCGCTTCGCTTTTGCCTAGACTAAGGTATCCCTGTCGGTAGGAACTCAACACTTGTAAATCATGCAAATTGCTCCGAAAAACGAGAATTCTGTGATGCTGTCGGAAAACTTCAAGTCCGTATCTTTCGGCATCAAGCAGGACGGTCTAGCCCATATCTTTGGGGTTTTACGCAACCAACTCTATTCTGACAAGATCCTTGCGGTCGTCAGAGAGTATTCCGCCAATGCTGTCGATGCCAACGTCGAGGCTGGCAAAGAAGACCAAGCAATCGTCATCACCGCCCCAAATTCTTTTGACCCTACCTTCAGGGTACGGGACTTTGGCAATGGTCTGAACGAAGAAGAGATTCGTGACATTTATGCAAACTATGGCGAATCTACCAAACGCAAGTCTAATAAGTTAATCGGGCAACTTGGCCTTGGCTCCAAGTCTGCTTTTGCTTATGGCGACAACTTCGTCATCGACTCTTACGTTAACGGTAAGAAGTTCACTTACAATGCTTACATTGATCCTTCTCAGATTGGCATGATCGCTAAGATGAACGAGGAAGAGACTAGTGAGCCTAATGGCGTTGAGATTTGCGTTCCTGTTAAGTATGCAGACATTTATGATTTTACTGAGAAGATCAAGAATTTCTTCAAGTTCTGGAGCAGCAAAGTAGAGGTCAGAGGGATTGAGGCTTCTGAAATCTCTCTTGGCAATGCTACTATTGAGGGAACCAACTGGAAGTATTTCTCTCATAAGCAGTATTCCGCTACCTCATTCCCATCAGTGGTCGTTATGGGCAATGTCGCTTATCCCTTCAATAGCAGTATAATGTCTCAAGAGATTAAGAATTTATTCTCTGAAAAGGTTGGTAGAGATTGCTACGCACCGTCTTTGGCTTATAATTTTATCTTTTATGTTGATATTGGCACTGTTGAAGTCTCTGCTTCTAGAGAAGACCTTCAATACACTGACTTCACCAAGAAGAATCTTGTTCAACTGCTTGATGGTTTCTTCTCTGAGTTAATTGAAAAGATCAATGGCAAGATTGAAAACGCTGCAAGTATCTTTGAGGCCAAAAGACTTTTTCAAGAGACTTTTTGTAATCTATTCAGTCACGGTAATGCTTTTAGCTTCCTTGGTAAAAAATGTAACTGGAAAGGGCTTGATGTCTCTGAACCTGATGTAGATTTTCATTTTTCTCAAGACGAGAACCTGCCTGACGGGCATGAACCCGCCGTCATCAGGCACTATTTTACGGGGCGGCGTTCTAGGAAAGGAGTGAACTTCTATTTAGAGACTAAGCTATCTTCAGGAGAAGATCACCTGAATGTCATTGATGATTGCGAAAGCAAATATCTCAAGAAGAGGATGATCGATGTTATAGTAAACAAAAAGTCCTATAAAACTGTTAATGTCATTACTGTCCAAGATCAAGAGCTTTGGGAAAAAGCTTTAGCTAAGAGAGGTCTTGACGGTTATATCTTCAAGAAGCTTTCTGAGATTGAGGTTTCTGTGCCTGTTAGACTTGTTAATCACAGCGCTAAGACTCCTTCTATTAGGAACAAGAAACATCTTAAGCATACTTTTACTTTAGATTTAACCAAGAATATTAAATGCAATACTAATTCTAGCCATTGGAATCCTGTAGTTGTTGACCTTAATAACGATACCGGCGTTTGGATGAAGATTCACCGATTTGAATACGTCTCTGACCCGCCTGTTGGGCTTGATCGTTTGATTATAAGTTTAAATGATATATGTAGTTTCGCTAATGTCTCTGCAAACTTTATCGGCTTTAAAGAAGTTCCTAAGAAGATCAATAACAACATTAATCTTATCGAACTAAAAGATTGGATTATTAAGACGGTAGCTGACGGCCTAAAGGCTAAAGGGCAGTTAGATGATTTCATTAATTACATAATAACTAATCGCAGTGAGACATCTTGTTGTCAAAGAGGAGCGGTAGCATTATTTCGCCGCCAGAAGGACTCTCAAACAGTTATTAACAGTCAAGACATTCAAGACTTCCTAAAACAATACGAAAAGATAATAAGCATCAGAAAGCAAACAACATTCATTAATCTTCATGAAGCTCTCAATAGTCTTCATTGCGTTAATTTATTTCTGTTAGCTTATTCTTCCGGTACGCAAGTTAATCTATTTGACAATTTAAACAATTTCTTTAATAAATATCCGTTACTTTCGCTCGTCGATACTAGCTTCTTTGACTGGGCAAATAAACCTGAAACAGACAAAACCATCCTGTCAATCTTCAACTAACAATAAAATGAACATCCCATACATTATCACTAACAATTCTATTACCGTCGTTTTCGACGGGATTAGCCATACCTTGAACGATGGGCATCCTAACTATGCCGCCATCAAACAAGCTATAATGGACAGACAGTTCGACAAGATCCCCGCTCTTGTCGATATCCCTAAAGCTATCAACAAGTATTCTCATGGTAACATTGAGATTAAGAATGGTTCTATTAAGTATGCTGGGCAACCAGTTCATAACTATGTCTGCGATAAGATCTTTTCTTTTATGAAGGAGGGCTTGCCTTTTGAACCTGTAGTCGCCTTTTTGGATAAGCTTATGAAGAACCCTTCTAAGAGGGCAGTGAATGAACTTTATTCATTCCTTGAGCATAAGGCTATGCCTATCACTCCCAATGGTAACTTCTTGGCTTATAAGTCAGTCAATTCTAATTGGAGAGATCACCATACTGATACTTTTGATAACGGTGTTGGTAATACTCTTGAGATGGTCCGCAATTCTGTTTGTGATGATGCTGATGTCGGTTGCTCTTCTGGCTTTCATGCTGGATCTCTGGAATATGCTAGATCTTTTGGAGGCGGCGCAAGTCGTCTTCTAATTGTTGAAATTGACCCTTCTGATGTAGTTAGTGTTCCAAAGGACTCTGATTGTCAGAAGCTTCGTACCTGCAAGTACAAAGTAGTAGCCGAGTACGCTCAGAAGCTTCCTGATCATTATACTGAAGAGTATAGCAAAAAAGAAGAGTTCGATAGCTACACTGAGCCTTGCCATTGCGACGAGTGCCCCGCAGAAGAGGAAGAGGAAGCTGAAAGCCATTCGGTGCTTGTCTCTTTCCATAATGTAAGAGATGAATTAGGACGCTTTAAAGGTAAAGTAAAAGCCCAATGATGATTACTTTATTTATCATTTTGGTATATATAGGATATCTTAGAGAAAAAAATAAGTTAAAGTAAATAAAGGGTAGCGGGGCTAAAATCCTGCTACCTTTTTTGTTTTTTAATGTATAATAATTCGTGGAGTCAATTAATTATAAAAATGTTTTGTATATCAGTCCATCAGGAGATTCTGATTTGGCGATGTACGCCAAGAGACACATCTATAAGTTAATAAATGACAAAGTCAATATCCTGTGGAAGACTTATAAAATAGATAACTCTATAGATGCAGACAACAAGTTTAACAAACTTCTTTCTCAGCATAAGCAAAGATTGTTATCTTATTCAGAAGTAATAATAGATGCAGATCCACAAAATTGGGATCACATAATTGATCAATTCAAAGTAAAAACAGAAAACAGGATAATTGTAGGAAGAACTTATGATAATCTTGACACTGTCCCAGATGAACTTGTCGCAAAGATTAATAATAGTTTAGTAAATGTAGTAAGTGTTTCTAGCGAATACAATAAACAGACTCTAATTGAATTCGGAATCAATAAACCTATTATAGTAGACCAATGCCCAGAAGTGGATTTATGGACCTTTGGAGTAGATTCAAAAAATGAAGGCGTATCAGCAGAAGCATATTTAAACAGGAGCATCTTTAACCAAGGGCAAGATGTAAAAATACTAAATCTTCCTTATGATAAAGAAAATTTCTTCTTCAATCCCTGCATATTCTCAAGAAACGAAAATCATTATTTAATGGCGAGGCATGCAAAAATTACTAATGATAAGCCTCTTGAATTCAATAATACTCTTAAACTATATCAATTAGATTCAAATTTTGAAATTAGACAAGAAATTCCTTTAAAAATAAAAGATGAACTCCAGAACGAGCAATACGAAGACCCTAGAGTCATATTTTTTAAAAATAAATACTATATAGGATGTGCCAATTATGTTAAAGATAGGGGAGGGTGCATTCATCAAAAAGTTTTAGTATTTGATGAGTATTTTAATCATATAGATAATCTGCATATTAATTATGATGGCAATGGATCTCTTATAACGAGCAATACAAATCATCAAAAAAACTGGACATGGTTTATCTATGATGATAAACTAATGCTAGAATACAGAATGAACCCTCATGTAGTTCTGGAAATAGATCACATAAAAGGACAAGTCGTCGCAGAATACAAGCACTTTCAAGATATAAGCAAACTATGGAAATTTGGCGAATGTCGCATGGGGAGTAATCCTCTTTTAAAGGACGGACATTATCACGGCTTCTTTCACAGCAGCTTACCTTGGAAAGGCGCAAAAAGAAGGTACTTCATGGGGTATTACAAATTTGAAGATAAACCACCTTTTAAAATAACCGAGATTTCTGAAAAACCAATTCTGTACGGTAACGAAGCAGACGAACGAATGTTAAAAGACAATAGTCCATTAGTAGTATTCCCATGCGGTGCCATTGAAAACGAAAACCAGTTTATTGTTAGTTTAGGGCTTAATGATGAAAAGTCATGTGTAATAACATTAAAATGAATAATAAAATTTTTATTAGTTTTATCTTATGCTCTAGGAAACGACCTGATCTTCTATTAAAATTAATGCAAAGCGTTTATGGGACATCTGACAATCCAAGCGAAATTGAATTTTATATAAAATTTGATGATGATGATAGTGAATCAATTGCTAGAATTAAAGATTTTGAAAAATATCCAAATGTTAATATAAAAATAGCTCCAAGGCTTAATGGCTATACTTCAATTGAAACATTCCTTAATCAAATGGCAGAAGAGACGAACGCAGAATGGGTCTTCTTTGCGAATGATGATGCATATTTAATTGGGAATGGATGGGATTCTGAAATAAAAAAAATAAAAGACCAAAATTGTATTGTATATCCTAACAAACATCAATTAAATGGTAGTATTTATAAAAATGCACCTAATATGGCTTTTTATTTTATACCTAATAAATGTTGGAAAAAATATGGCATGGAACGCTTTCCTCATCCTTATGATACATGTTTAAATGTGCTTTTACATCAGAACCAATGGAAAGATGTTTTTATAGAATTGCATACTGTTCACGATAGAGATTCGGAAGATAATTTACATAAACATAAATTAATATGAACAAAAAACTTTCAATAATATACGTCACTTGCAGAAGGCAACCAATGTTCCAATGGTTCGTCGAAACACTTATCTCTCAATATGAAAATAATATAGTGACAGATCAGATTATTTTTATTGATTCTTTTATCCATTATCAAGAAGACAGAGAAGAAAAATTAAGAAAGATAGTAAATAATAGATTTCAATACTTACATATTGCGCCCAAGCCTTCTATATGGAGAGGCATTCACAGAAAAACAAAAACTAATTTTTTTGACGCTTCTGCTACAAGAAATACTGGTTTAATAGTAAGCGAAAATGAACATGTCGTTTTTGTTGATGACTTAAGCGCATTGACAGAAGGATGGATAAATCACCACAGGAAAGCAGCAGAAAATAAAATAATACTATGTGGAGCTTATGATAAAGTCTCCAACATAGTAGTAAACAATAATAGAATCGAAAGCTACGCTAGAAAAGATTGTGACACAAGAGGCTTGCATCAGCCAACTGAAGAAAACATAAAGGTAGGAGGAGGATGGGTCTTTGGTCAAAATGTTAGTTTCCCATTTGAATATCTTGAAAAGATAAATGGTTACGATGAATTTTTTGCCAGAAGAGGTGCAGAAGATTGTAATTTAGGAGTTAGATTAGAATTAGCTGGCTATAGAGATTTAATCTATTACAATAAAAATTGTTTAATAATAGAAGATCAATTCATGCATTTCACTGGTGAAAATGAAGTAGACGAATATTATCCTAAGAGACTATGGAAATCAAATCCTGAAAAGAATAATAAAGTTAACGCTCTCATGGGGAAGTTAATGAACGATATCGAATACAAGAGTCTTTACATTGACAAAAACTTTAAAACTATTGACAGTAATTTTGATTTAATCAAAGAAAAATTTTTGTACTCTCAGCACGGTTCTTTTAAATCAGTAGCAGATATAAATTATATTGATTTTGATGGACAGGCTATAGAAGAGATATAATATATTGTTGTGAAAGGATTAAATTTTTCAAAGATCGCCTCTTTGGAGGGATGGTGCAGTTTTGACAAAGCCAACAAGCTGTACCAATTAGTCATAGAAAATAAACCCAAAGTTATTGTCGAGATTGGAGTATTTGGAGGCAAGTCTTTGTTTTCTCAAGGATTAGCCTTACAGCAAAATGGATTCGGAAAAATTTATGGAGTCGATCCTTGGTGCAAAGAAGCCAGTATTGAAAATCTAAAAGATGCAAGTGCTATAAAATGGTGGTCTGAACTAAACTACGATTTTATCTTTAATGGATGCGTTAAGTTTATTGAAGAAAATAACTTGCATTCATTTGTAACTCTTTGCAGAGAAAGATCAGATCAATTCGCTAAAAAAATAGACTTTGAAATAGATATTCTTCATATAGATGGTAATCATGAAGAACAGTCTTCATGTTCTGACGTAGAGCTTTATGTTTCAAAAGTAAAAAATGGAGGATATATATGGCTTGATGATGCTGCATGGTTTCAGACGCAAAGGGCGAAAAAAATAATGGAAAGAGAATATAATTGTATTCTTATTGACAAAGCAAATTCCGATGATCAAAATAATTTTTGCGCTTTATATAAAAAACTTGGCAAAGTAACTATTCCCAAAACCTTTTGTTTAACTCTCAAAGAAACGCCAAAAAGGAAAGAATATGCAGAATCTCATTTTAAAAACCACAATTTAGAAGTAGATTTTTTTGAAGGCATTCATGGTAAAAAATTTGGCCTTTCTACGAAAATACCATACACAGACGATGCGCCTAATTGGAGTCCAGACGATGGAACTCCTCATTTTATAAGCCAAGGACACGTTGGATGCATATTATCTCATTATATGCTATGGAAGGTTCTTTCTTATTTGCCTTATAATGAGTATCTAATATTAGAAGATGATGTAGTCCTATGTGATGACTTCAAAGAGAAACTAATTCATTACAAATCTCAACTCCCAGAAGACTGGCAGTATGCATTTATAGGTCACTGCTGTCTATGCTCAGAAGAAGGAAGGTTCCATGTGAGCGAAAATATTATACAAACAACAGAACCTCCAATGTGTACACACGCTTACATGATAAAAAAATCTGCTTTACCAATTCTTATAGAAACAAATAGCCTAGCTTGGTCTCATATTGACATACAAATAAAAAAGAGAAGTCTCCCAAAATTAAAATACTATGTTATGATGCCTCCTCTTGCAGATCAAATATCGATAAACAATCCAGCAGATATATTATTTAAGTCGCTAACAAAAAATGAATAAAATCTATCATTTTATATTTGGATTATCAGAAGATTTTAATAAAAAACCTTTTGAGTATTTTCATTATTTGTCTATTAAAAGTTGTTATTTAACGCAAGGAAACCCTAAGATATATATGCATTATCTTTATGAGCCTAAAGATAATCAATGGTGGGAAAAGGCGAAACAGTTTGTTGAATTGATTAAATATGATTCTCTCCCAGATATTGTTTACTATTGCAATAAAAAGAAAGTATGGAGAGTAGAACATCAATCCGATATCTTTAGATTACTAGTGTTGAAAGAATATGGTGGAGTCTATGCTGACGTAGACACGCTTTTCTATAAACCATTTTTTCCTACTTTAGATAAAGATTTTGTATTAGGAACAGAAGCTCTATTCCATATAGATTCTAATCAGTGGCAGATAAACGGTCTTTGTAACGCTTTAATAATCAGCAAAAGGGATTCAAAATTCCTCGACCTATGGTTTGAATCTTATCTATCTGACTATGATGACTACGACTGGAACAAAATGTCAGTGCGAAAGCCTTTTGAACTTGCTAAAGAGAACCCAAGTCTAATACATATAGAACCATTAGAGGCTTTTCACAAGTACGATTGGAACTTAGACTTTTATTATGAAGACAGAGAAGGAGGAGATAGCGGAATTTATAGCAAGCACATGGCTGAATCTAAGGTTTACCATATCTTAAAAATAATATCAAGACAGTCTCTTCTGTCTCAAAATTCGCTGTTTTCTAGGATGTGCAAAAACATTAAAGGTTTATTGGATGAATAGCCTTTCATAGAGGTCCTTCATTAAAGATTTTCTTTCTAGATTATTCAATACACAATAGTGGTAAAAGAAAGTATTTTTTTCAATATTTTCGACACGACAATCAAGGATGGTATTGTCAGGAAATGTAGATACATTTAAGTTAAAATGATACAGCAGAGCTTTCAAACAGTTCTGCTCCCACTTCATGCCATAACCTTTATCAAAAAAATCATTGTCCTTAACGTCTTTTAGGAACGAAAGAGTATCCAGTAATTTATTATTGTATTCATTATTTTTGATATAAAAGTGACTCATACAAATTCCATTCCAGTCTGAGCTACACAAGAAAGGACTCTCTTCGTTTATATTCGCTATGTCTAAGAAAGATTTTTTATTATTTAAAAACAGAGAATCTATATCGCTCCAAAGCACATAATCATATTTCAAAAAACAGTCTTTCACAGCGAGTAGCTTATTCCAAGAAGGGTGAACTGATTGATCGAACACTTTATCATAGATTTGAAGTTCAAAATTGTTATACTCACAAAATTTTTCAAAAGATTTTATAGCTAAAGGTGCAAAACTTTTAAAATTATCAGTATATAATGTCGTCAGGCAGACTTTCACAATTAATTATATTACAATGTGTAAAATAAGTTAACAATATGATAAAATACAGATCAGAACTATCCTCCCTGTTCCAAGAAAAAAACTCTTTAGGAAAAGGTGTAGAAGTAGGAGTTGGAAAAGGGGCACACGCCAAGACAATACTTTCTAAGTATTTGGGCCATTTATACTTGGTGGACCCTTGGGAAATGCAAGACCCGCAAGAATATGAGGACATAACGAACTCTGAAGACCATATGTCTAATCTTTGTGATTGCGCCACTAACCTGTCAGAATATCAAGCTCGCTACACAATAGTAAAGAAAAAATCCTCACTTGCCGCAAATGATTTTGAAAATGAGTCTTTAGATTTTGTTTATATTGACGCTAATCATAAATATAGTTTTATCAAGGCGGATATAGAATATTGGTTTCCGAAAGTAAGGACAGGAGGAATTGTATCTGGGCATGATTATTTTAATAATTGGGAGGATATTCCTGATATTGCTTCAAACGGAATAGATAAATATGTTTTTAACGCAGAAGGCATTAAATTAGCAGCATTTGGAGTTAATCCAGCAGTAAATGAGTTTTGCGCTCAAAACAATTATAATTTACAAACTACTCGGTATGAGTGGTTTGCTTCATGGTATTTTATTAAATGACTAAGTTAAGCGTTTCTACATTTTTTGATTTTGAATCAGGATATAATACCTTGGTAGAGTGTATACTAGAAGAGCTTCCAAAGTATAATTGTTTAATAAAACCAAGGTCATTTTCTAATGATGCTGGTAGGTTTGAAAAGTATTTTGAGAATCTCCCTGTCTTTAAAGAAGATCTTGATTTATTAGTTTTACCGCCTTGTAATGAATTAAATTTTTCAAACTTTATCTTTTTTTTAAATCCTAGAAAAGATAGAGTAATGCTGACAATGTGGGAAAGCACAAGGATCAACGAGATATTCATTGAGCAGATGAATAACATGAAAGCAATCATCGTCCCAAACAAGTGGAACAAGGCTAATTTTGAAGCTCAAGGATGCGAAGTTCCTATTCATGTCGTTAATCTCTTCGTCGATACTGAAATATTTAATTATCAGCCACCTGTTGCTAAAGATCACTTCGTATTTGGAACCGCGAATAAAGACCCTCGCAAAAGACTAGGAGACGTAGTAAGCTGCTTCAATAAAGCTTTCTCAGATAAAAAAGACGTTAAACTCAAAATCAAAATATCTCCCAAAGAAAGTTACGATAAAATATTTACTGGCAGTAAGATAGAAATCTGCAAAGATTCTTTTACGAGAAATCAATTGAAAGACTGGTATTCTGATAATGATTGTTTTGTTTCTTGTGTAAGCGCTGAAGGCTGGGGGTTGATGCAACATGAGAGCATGGCTTGTGGGAGGCCAGTGATTGCTGCTAAGTATGCTGGATTATCTGAGTTCATGACAGAAGAGAATTCATTTTGTGTCAATTATAAAGAAGTGCCAGCAGAGGGATACTGGAAAGCTCCCGCCTCAAAATGGTCAAAATACGATGAAGAACATTTGATAGAAACCATGCGCTTCGCCTATAATAATCCAAGCACTGTAGTGGAGAAGGGGCGACTAGCAAGTGGAGACGCTTGCAAGCTAGATAAAAGACTTTTTGTAACGACGCTACTTGATGTCATTTCCAAGTATAAATAAAAAAGTTTCTTATTTGTCGCAAAAATTCAGTTCATAAGTGTTATAATATATTAACGATGAGATTTTTTTTACAGAAATTAATAAACCTTTTCTCTTGTGAGGATAGGCAATTTAAAGAAGTCTTAGAAAATCAAGCATCGTTGCAACAACAAATAAACAAAATTATGTCATCACTAACTAACCTACAAGAAGCCATTACTCGACTATCTTCAATCACTGATGAAGCTGTAAAGGTACTAAACACTCCACATCCTACTGAAGAGGCTATTCAAGCAGCCGCAGATGTAATCAATGCTCAAGCAGATCGTTTGCATGCTGCTTCTGACAATGATTCAAGCACAATCGCTGAATAATTATTAGTATAAACAAGTAACCCACAGATTTAACTCTGTGGGTTTTTTGTCAGTCTTTTTTGTGAGGAGGTGGCCCCTTTGGACCTTTGCGAGGTGGGCCTATCTTTTTCTTATCCTCTGAAGAAATTTTAGACCTTTCTTCTCTGTCGAGCTTACCATCTTTATTGAGATCGTACTTTTTCAACATTTCTTCATGAATTTCCTTGCTAAATTCTGGAGGTTTGCGACGATTTCCTCCTTGACCGGGAGGATGCTCTGGTTTATCTTGGGCGTTAACTGTGAGCGCGAGTAGAATGAGTAATAAATATTTCATACCAATAATAATGACACCTGAGAGTCAATATGGTTAAATCTTTTACATTAGCTTTACAAAAATGAAAACAATCAACCCTCTTCCAGATTTAAATTTTTTAAAAGAATGTTTTGTTATAGATTCTTTAGCTACCAGCGGTCTTAGGTGGGTTTCTAAAAGGCCATTGAATCATTTTAAAAATTCAGCTAATTGGCGCACTTGGCATACAAAATTTGCTGACAAATCTTGTGGGTATCTTTCTTTACAAAAATATTTTCGATTGATTCTTAATAATATAAAATATCCAGTCCATAGAATTATATTCGCTATACACAATAATACTACTGATTTTTTAGATAAACAAATAGATCACATAGATGGAAATACATTAAATAATTCAGCGGGAAATTTAAGGCTTGCGTCAGCGTCTCAAAATCAGTTTAATCGTAAAAGACAAAGAAATAATGCCACTGGACATAAAAATATTTCTTTCATTAAAAAATCTAATAGATATCGTTGCGCGATACGAGTAGATGGTAAAGATATTTTTGTTGGGTTATTTGACACTATTGAAGAAGCTGTGATTAAAAGAGATTCAAAAACTAAAGAATTAATGGGAGAATTTTCTAGAATATGAAAGCAACATTAGAATTCAATCTTCCTGAAGAGGAAAGAGAATACAGAATAGCAAACCAATCTGCTGATATGTATGCAGTGATTTGTCATCTTGCTGAAAGATTAAGAAGCTACCGCAAGCACGGTAACGATTTCGAAAATGTGAGTGAAGCTCTTGACACCATTCATACAATTTTGTATGATGAACTTAACGCTCGACACATAGATATCCATGACTGATATCATAGAAATCATTCCAACGCCTTCTCAGCTTGTCTTTGCTAAAGAAGAAGCTAAGAAAATTGGAGTCCTTAACAACTCTATCCTTGAAGGCAAAGGTAATGCTCATGGTATCCTTGGAGAGATAATCGTCGCTGATTATATCAATGCAGATAGGGCTAATACTTATGATTACGATTTGGTAAGGAATGGCAGGACTGTAGATGTCAAAACAAAGCAATGCACAAGCAAGCCAGACCCTAGTTACTACTGCTCTGTGGCGAATTACAACACTTCACAAGACTGCGAGGTATATGGTTTTGTTAGGATACTAAAAGATTTTAGTAAATGCTGGATTTTGGGAGGCATAAAGAGAGAAGACTTTTATGATAAAGCCAAGTTTTACAAAGAAGGGGAACTGGACCCATCTTCAAACTGCGGATTTAGATTTAAAGCTGATTGTTTTAATTTAGAAATTAAACATTTAAAGCCTTTTAAGCTAAAGAGATAAATATTTTCTTTGATTTATAGGATTAAGAGATAAAATACAGCATGAGTTCTCCATCTGCCACTGTCTCTGTTAACTTAAAAATAAAAGATCAAGAAATTGCCTTATCAATGGAAGAAGCAAGTGACCTTTATTCTCAACTTAAAGGCATTTTAGGTTACAATAATCAACCGTATACTGTACCTTATCCTTGGGGCAACCCTAGTCCTTATTGCACTTATACTATTAATTGTTCTGACGGTACTAATTCTAACTGGAAAACTTCTTAATTTATGTTAAAGATTCAAATCTGGATGCGTGGGACTATGGAATATAGTCAAGACACCATTCCCGGCCCTACTCCCGATCAAACACAAGAACAATTCGAAGAAGCTTTCAAAGAAAGCGATGATTGTTATTGGGGCGGCGACGTTTATGAGACTTGCCCTTATTTTGACAATGACAAGAGAGATTCTATTGATGTTTACTTAGGAGGCGATGACAACATCTCTAATGATGAGAAGCCTGTTTTTGTGACTTCTAATTGGGAAGATTTTGAATTTGAAAAAGGCGGCGGATCTAATTATGTACCGGATGCTCCAGACAAATTAGGCGAAGTAAATATCTGGTGGTCGCACGACATGAAATTTAATTATGTCTATTTCTGGAACGATTTCACTGAGTTTGACCCAAACAAATTAAAAATTCAATACGGTGTTGATCAAAAAGGAAACAAATATCTTGAAGATTTAATCTATGATGGCGAATTCCCTGATGATTATAATGATTTTGGTGACACTGGATATGGATATAATGGCCCAGAATTTGTGTACCATCTTGAACAAAAATTTGCTGAAGAGCAAGAAGATTGATATGATATGAGTATTGAGGAAGCAGAACTTAGTTTCAATCAATTAAGCCCTGAAGAAATTAGTCAGGGTTGGCATTTTTGTTACGATTGGGACGGGCTATTAATTGGCCCCGGTAATTCTAAGATGGATAGTTGCAATTGCAAAATTAACAAAAAAATTCACGCAGAAATTAGAAAAACTCTTAAACACGATCAACGACAAGAACGATAACAAAGTTCAGTTGCTAGGCTATTATGGTAGTAATATAATGTTTTATTTTTGAATAAGCTAGATCTGTACCATATAATAAATAGTGAACATAAATAAAGCATGGACAGATAGTGAAGATTCAATCGTAAAAAACCATTATGAGACAATGGAAAAAAAGGTTTTGCTGGAGCTTTTGCCAAATAGGACATGGGATGCAATTCAGCTAAGAGGAAAACGTAAATTCAATTTAAATAGAGAAAAATTCAGAAAACAGTTTGGCAATAATCATAAGAAAGGAAAAAAACATCCGTACAAGCCTCGTTTCGATAATAGAAAAGAAAAATGCGAGTATATTTCTACTAGAGGCTATAAATATATTAAAAATAAAGATTATTTAGAAATTTCAAATGGATGGGAAATGTATAGACCAGAACATATTTTAGTAGTAGAGAAAAATATTGGCAGGAAACTAAATAGAACAAAAAATGGCAAAGGAGAAGGCGTTCATCATATTGATGGCGATAAACTAAATAATAAACTAGAAAATTTATTTTTATACAGCGACGAAAAAGAACATTCAAAAATACATCAGTCACTAGAAAATATCGCTTATTTTTTAGTAAAAGAAGGAAAAATTTTATTCAATAACATTACAAAGACATACGAATTACATGAACAACAATAGAAATACAGTAGAACTAATTGGACATTACGGAAACGACGAGCTTATTGCTTGTTCAGCTTGGACATCGACAAGCAGAGACTTGACTGAAGATAAAATTAATAGAATTCCTAAACTCCTTAAGATGCTTGCTGATGCGGGGCATCACACTCCTTTTGAGAAATCTTCTCTTCACTTTTTAGTTGATTCTGATATAGCTAGTCACATTCATAAATTAAAACATAGGGTGGCCGTTTCTATTAACGGCGAGTCTGCTCGTTACAAGGAAATAAAAGAAGATAAGTATTTAATTCCTAGCGATTGGCCTGAAGATTGGCAGCTTGCTCTCGCTAATTACACAGAAGAAGGCAATAGGCTTTACCATCAGTGCATTAAGAATTTGTGCGAGCGAGGTTTTGACAGAAAGCGAGTGAAAGAATCTGCTCGTTTCTTTAAGACTTATAACTCTCAAATTCAAGCCGATGTGATGTTTAATTGGCGGTCTTTTTATCATTTCTTGAACTTGCGTAACAAGCCTGATGCACAAAAAGAAATTAGAGAAATTGCTGCTGAAATGTTAAGATTAGTTAAGTGTATCGAAGGCAACCCTTTCGAGCATACTATCTCCGCATTCGAATTATGAAGAAACCAATACTAATCATCGTCAGCCTAATTGCTGTATTCTGTCTAGCCTTCTCAATCAAGCCAAAAAAGCAAAAGCCATTTCCAGACTTTGGATACATGGCTCCTCCTAGCGAAGTTACTAACGCTAGTGAAGTCTTTAAGCTAAGTCAGAGTTACCCCAAGACTCTTCCTAAGAATAAACTGCCAGAGTTTTATAGTATTGATTATAAGAAAGATTGGCGCAAGTACCTTCTTTCTATCCGATCTTATTGCTACGAGGGCAATACTGGAGTTGATTTCCGAGTAGAGAATAATAAAACCCGTAATTGGTATCATATGCCATTTCAACATTATTCTGCTAACGGTAGAGAAGGTTATCACGGCCTAACAAGAGAAGCTCCAGTTGGAATTAATCAGTTTGGCCCCAATCAAAGTTATTCTACCGCTGGTGCTTGGGCGGTTGGGTTTTATAATAATATAGCTGGCTATACGATTGGTCAAGTATGGCAAGACCATGAGAATCCTGACGTTAATAAGATGAATGGCGGATTTAAGCATGGTGCGGTTTTATTTAAATTGTTGTTCACTTCTTTTCCCAAGGAGGTCGCTGAGTCTCAAGTGCCTTTCCTAACTAATGGCATCTGGTGGGATGCTTACGGCAATTACGTTTTCAATGATGCGCCATTGTCAAGGTCAAAGATTCAGGTCGTTTTGACTCAAATGGATGTGATGGTAAGAGATACTAATTCTGCCTCTGGTTGGGTGCTTGGCAATTTTCAATACAATGGTCAACTTAATAATGCAGACAAGTGGAATAATTTGATTCCTGTTGGTGTGATGTGGGGTCAAGATCCTACTAACAACATCAATCAGGCCAATCCCCACCCAACTGTAACCATGATTAATACTAATCTCAAAGAAACAATTATCAATCCAGATCCCAAAGAGCTTCCGCCTACTCACCTAGGCTGGAACGGCAGACTAAATGGACCCCTTGACAATGCAATGAGTTCATGCTATAGTTGCCATGCTACTGCTGAGTATCCTCAAGGGTCTCCTTTGAGTCCTCTTTTTGATTCAGAAACAAGCAAAAAGTATCCTCCCGGCAGTGATGGCTGGATGCGCTGGTTTGAGAACTTGAAGTGCGGCGAGCCATTTGACAAGCCTTCTGGCGGTGTAGTTTATCATTCTACAGATTTTTCTTTACAGATGTCGCAAACCTTGCAATTCTTCGCGGACTTTCAAGCTTGGAAAGACGCACAAGGTGGCCTCTACAGGTCTTCTTATGAGCAGCCGGTAAAGAAGCGGAAAACGCACAGCGTTTCAGACAGAGAGCCAAAAGTCAAGTAAGATTTTAATGAGTCACATATAAAGCATTAAGTTCGATAGTGTTTCGTATGTGGCTCTTTTCTGCCCATACTTATTATGATTAAAAATGTAATAATTAGGTTGCGTAATTTCAATGATTGGCGCACCGGCAAGAATGACCAGACAATGGAAGAAGCAGAAATCGTGCCAGCGCAATTAACTGCTGACCTTTATTTCGTCTGCGACCATGCAGAGCAATCTGAGAAGACCATTAAAAAACTAAAATCTCAGATCGAAGAGTACGAGAAAAAACTGAAAAAGTACAGAATCATGCCCTAACCCATGAAAGAGTCAAGGCTTTTATTTTGGATCGTAGGAACTTTTCTTTTTTCCTGCTTGACCTCCTACGTTCTCCACTTTAAGTTGGGGGTAGACATTGCGCCGCCTGTTGTGGCGATTGGGATGCTTGCGGTTTTATTAATTGTAAATTGTTTTTGTGATGAATGAAATATTTTTGAGCTATGAATTGGAACTTGACACTCATGCCAGCGTTCGTATCCTTCAGTTTCCTCACAATAGAGAGGGCTTCACCGAAGCGATGGATCTAATAGAGTCTATTCAAAAAGATTTAATTTCTGCAAAAATTACCAGCACCAGAGACGGTGTAGTTTACAATTACAACGACGCACAAGAAAACAAAACACTTAATTACTAAAAATACTTACTAAAATGAACGATCAATACAAAGGAAGTATCAAACAGAGTTTCGCATGGTGGGATGTTGGCGGAACAGATATCCCGCAAGGAACTTTCACGATGATAAACGAAAAGTTCAAAGCATGGGAAAAACGTAGAGGTTTTGCAAATGAAACTGATTTCATTGGAAATCCTTTAAAGAAGAACGAAAATAAACCTCAACCTGTCAAGCCTCTTCGCGGCATTGCCCTTAAGAATCATCTCGCTAGACAGATCAAAGAAGAAAAACTCGCCAAGGAAGCGGCGAAAATGGCGAAGAAAAAAGGCTTGAAAAAGAGCGAAAGCCCCACTAACTTTGCCCCGCCGATTGTCGGCAAGCATTATCACTCAGACAACAACGCTAAGAGAGCAATCAAGCACTTCATTGAAGTTCATTATCTGACTATCCCTGAAGATTACATCTTTGGAATAAATAAGATTGACTGGGGAGTCTACGAAATCACCGGAAGTCGCAAGCAAACCAAACAGCCCTCAAAGAAAAATGAAAATAGTAATTAATAAAAAATACGGCGGCTTTGGCCTTAGTGAAGAAGCTGTTCTATTATATGGTGATAAAAGAGGGCTTAACATCATAGCCCAACAAGATGAAAAAGTTAAAACCATTACTCATTATTATTTAAATGAAGTAAAAGAAGAAAATGGATTCGGTGAGTGGGAGATTGAAAGAAATGATCCAATCCTCGTTGAAGTTGTCGAACAGCTTGGTGATTTAGCGGATGGACATTATTCTAAATTGAAGGTTGTTGAAGTGCCTGATGATATTAAATGGTATATTCACGATTATGACGGCATAGAAGAAGTTCATGAAGAGCATAAAAGATGGTCCTAATAATATGAAATACAGAAAAAAACCCATAGTTATCGAAGCAACGCAATGGTTCAAACATGGAGATCATCCCAAAGTAGAGGTGGAGTTTTCTGGATCAGAAGACATTGTACTTGGATGGATCTCAACGCTAGAAGGAGGTCATGTAGTTACTCCCGGTGACTTTATCATCACAGGAATCAAAGGAGAACACTATCCTTGCAAACCAGATATCTTTGAAGCCACTTATGAGAAAGTAGAAGAATAATATGAAAAAAGGCGATAAATTTATCCACACTGACATCGTTGGCAGAAAATATGAAGTAACATACACTGGAACTCGACGCATAGTTAAAGGTTGCGAGTTTGAGTTTTTTGTAGATGATAAAGGAGATAGTTGTTTTTTTACTGATACAGAAGTGAAGAAGATGGAGAAGAAAGATTAATATGAAAATGACAGACGAAAATAAATTAAAAATTGTAACTTTAAGCCACAACATTAAAGCCTTGTGCTATATACTTGACAAAAAAACATTCAGTGAACATTGTGTCGCTAGTGGTAATTTTATTGAGATTGATTATTTGTTTGATTTGGCTAAGAAATTGAAAGAAATGAACAAAGAAGAATGAACGAAGCCCAACTGTATAATCTTTATTCTCAAGATAGCAGTGCTTATAATGAAGGTAAAAAAGCGCAAGACTTAATTATAATAATGAACGTATTGCATCTTAGACTTGAGCATAATATGCCGCTACATAAGATTGCAAAAAGATGTGGGATTAAAGTGAATAAGGTGAAGTTGATTTTATTTAATTATGACTCCAGATCCTAATTTGTGGGCAGAAATCCCTCAAGAAGTCAAGGACGCTGCCATCCTGCTTGGAAATTATTTTAAAAAACAAGGTATTGACAACTGGGTCTTGCATGATGTATCTTCGCGGAATGCATATCTAGCTGGTCATAAAATGGGTTACAATTCCGCGCTTACTGTTGCTATTTCTTTAGCAGAAGAACACAGAGCATTCAGAACTCTCATCTGCGAATTAGAAAATATTAAAAGACAACTCTCAAATGAATCCGGCGATGGTATTGATTATACAAAGAGTTTTTAAATATGGAATACGCATTTTATCATGGTCTTTACGATTCCGATGGAGATCCTTACGAAGAATCATTGTTGGTTTTTATTGGAGACGATACTATTATTAAATTCAAGGACAGTAATGAGTTAGAAGAATTTGCTAATCGAATCTTGAAGAGCTTGCCTGAGATTCGTGAAAGTAAAAAATAAATATGTACAAAGTAACATACTACGATTACGATAGCGATAGCTATCTAACAAAAGACCTATATTGGATGGCATCTTACAGAGGATCATTTGATTTTGTTCCTGTTGGTGATGGGCCAAAGGAGAACTGGAAAGGTTTTTCTATAAGCGGTTCTGGAGTCAATGTGTTTTACAACGATAAAGGCATGAATATTACTGTGGATGGTTTTCAAGAAATGAAGAGCGGCGGCTATGGTAAAACTACGACTGTTATTCAGAGCGTGAATTAACTGAATAATAATATCAACATGAAATACACTCCAGAAAATATTACTCATTTAGAACCTAATCAAATCTTCACTTATGGAGCCAACGAATTATTTAGGCATGGTGCAGGAGCCGCAAAATTAGCCTTGAAGTGGGGCGCGAAGCATGGTATGGCTGGCTTAGTAGGTCAAACCTACGGCATTCCCACAAAAGACAAAAAAATTCAGACCTTGCCGCTTGACAAAATTCAAGTTCATGTCCATGATTTCCTAGCGTTGGCATTCTCTCATCAAGAATATGAATTTTTACTGACAAAAATTGGTTGCGGACTGGCGTTGTATCAACCGAAAGATATCGCTCCTTTATTTAAAATAATAAAAACTGGCGTGTTTGAAAACGTAATCTTACCAGAAGAGTTTTATAAGTATATTTAATATATGAATACACAAGTTACAATTATCGGCAAACAGCAGAGCGAAAAAACAAAAACTGCTATTAAATTCAAGTGTTTTTTGAATGATGTCGATCCAAAGAGCAACAAGATATTACACCTCGTAAGTGAAGAATATTTCCATCCACACTCATACAATTTCATCGAACTGATTTGCCGGGATTATATGCTTGGTTCTGATTTGATGTTTGCCTATAACGATCCAAATGATCGTAGTGATGGGCGGTTATATATTGGTAACTTTAACGATGGTGTAGTGGAATAATATATGAGTACGCAAGTTATTGTCATTGGAAAACCTGAAAAAGGAAAAACCAAAACTGCTATTGAATTTCAAAGTTTTTTGAATACTAACCTTAATATTGATGGTAGTGCATATAGTCCTTCTCATTATAAATATATTGAGTTGATCTGCAAAGATTATGCGCTTGGGTTTGATCTTATGTTCGCTTATGATGATCTCAATGGGCGTTCTTTTGGTGTTTTGTATATTGGTCACTTTAATGATGGCGTTGTAGAATAAATAATATGAGCTACATTGGCGTTGCCCCGCAAGATCAAGAGAACTTTCAACATAAGGTAGTTGAAGCTCAAATTGATTTTAGTAATTACATTTATCCTGATTCAAAAGAAAGTTACTGGGCAACTGTAGATCGCTACTGGCTCCAGATTAAAAATATTGTTTTGATGTTTACTTTGCTTGATGAAGATGAATTAGATAGGTGCGTCAAAGAAAGAAGCCCTGCAATTGGCAGTATTTTTAATAATGCTTGGTTTAAAGCTCCTGATGATGGCAGGATTCATTTGATTCCTGCTTGGCATATCTTTTGTGATCTTTGTTCCGAAAGCTATCTCCTCTATGAACCTCAAAATTAACAGAAAAAACCTCTTGACCGTGGGCTTGGCGGGGCTTATAAGCGCGACCTTGCTGGCTGTTGGCCCTAAGCAGGGCTACGTTCATTGTCAACTCTCAATTTGGCTGATGAAATTTTCGATAATTTTTCTCGCTTTTTGGTTCTGCACCA